>ENA-UEPS01000425-UEPS01000425.1-human-gut-metagenome-genome-assembly--contig:-NODE-425-length-36488-cov-15.400209_pt1 | contig 36488 bp, 30 predicted proteins | sample MGYA00242904_ERZ507924 | MGnify/ENA primary metagenome ERZ507924 (study PRJEB26167, sample SAMN06115422) | human gut metagenome | host: Homo sapiens | place: China:Sichuan | collected 2014-10-16...
TTCTCCGACAGCGCTGTGACCGATGTGGTGGTGGACACCTCCGGCGAGACCGCTTCCTTCGGCGCTGCCGCTGCCGACGAGCTGCGCGAGCAGCTGATGGCTGCCGGTTCTGCCGAGATCGACGGCGTTTCCGGCTCCACCATCACCTCCGATGCCGTGATGAAGGCCGCCAAGAGCTGCTACGCACAGGCCAAGGGCGAGGCCGTGGTCTCCAGCGTGCAGCTGCCCACCGGCGATGAGAACGACTGGCTGGGCAAAGAGCCCGACATCGACGAGACTGCCATCACTGAGACCGTGGACACCGACATCCTGATCGTGGGCGCTGGCAACGGCGGTATGTTCGCTGCCGCCTATGCTGCTGCCAACGGCCTGAACTTCCGTGTTATCGAGCAGAACGCCAACGTGCAGGACACCCGTCACTGGTACGGCGCTGTTGATTCTGCTGCCGCTAAGGAGGCTGGCGAACCCGCCACCGATAAGGCAAAGCTGCTGAGCGAGATCTCCCGCTATGCCTCCGGCAAGTGCGACCAGCGCGTGGTCAAGACCTGGATCAATGAGTCTGCCGCCATGCACGACTTTATGCGCAGCATTCTGGAGGATAAGTACGGCTGGGTGTGCGATTTCACCTCCGGCAGCGAGGCTGCATGGCCCGCAGAGAATGCCGAGCACAACACCGACTACCTCTACCCTGTGCAGGAGCACAACTACATGGCCAGCGAGCGCGAGTCTGGTCTGGCTCGCAATGAGCTGCTGCTGCAGTACATTCAGGAGCTGGGCTACGATGTAGACTTCAAGACCAGCCTTGCCAAGCTGGAAAAGAACAGCGATGGCCGCATTACCGGCGTCATCGCCCAGAGCACCGAGGATGACCACTTCATCCGTTACAACGCCAATCAGGGCGTGCTGCTGGCCTGCGGCGGCTTCCCCGGCAACCCCTACATGATGGAGCAGCTGGACCCGCTGGGCACCAGCGTGACCACCGCCTGCTCCTACTCCCCCGCCGACAAGGGCTACGGTATCCGCGCCGCAGTGTGGGCAGGCGCTAATCTGGACAAGGAAGCCGCTCCCATGCTGTTTGACCGCGGCATTGTTGCCCCCGGTGTGGGTGCCGGTTATGTGGACAGCGACTCCGCCTTTGGCGGCAAGGCTTTCCCCGGTAAGATCCGCCAGTATAATCCCGGCACCCAGCCCTTCCTGAAGGTGAACCGCAACGGCGAGCGTTTTGCCAACGAGAGCTGCCCCTACAACGATATCGTCTACGCTGCCGCCCACCAGCCGGGCCGCGTCTACGCACAGATCTGCGATGCCAACATTTTGGAGGACGCAAAGCGTTTCCACACCATCGGCTGCTCTGCCCAGACCCGTAACGGCGGCGAGAAGTACATTCAGGGCAAGATGGACGAGGCTATCGAGGCCGGTGCATTGTTCAAGTGCGATACTCTGGACGAGCTGGCCGACAAGATGGGCTTTACCGGCGCTGCCAAGGATACCTTCCTTGCTACCGTGGAGCGCTACAATGAGCTGTACGATAAGCAGAACGATGAGGACTTCGGCAAGCCCGCTTACCGCCTGAGCGCCATTCGCACCGCACCCTTCTACGGCTGCTGGCTGGGTGCTTCCCTGCTGACCACTGAGCAGGGCATCGCCATCAACGAAAAGGGTCAGGCTCTGGACACCAACAATCAGCCCATGGAGGGTCTGTACATTACCGGCGATATGTCCGGCAGCTTCTTTGCCAACAACTACCCCTGCCTGATGGCCGGTGTGGCTATGGGCCGCACCCTGACCTTCGCCATGAAGGCCATCAAGCAGATGGCCGGTCTGGAAAACGCCTGATAAAGCGCGTTTTTCCTGCATACTCTAAGCGTTTCTTCTTTTCTTCTTTTTCATGTGAAGAGGGGCGGTCCCATTTGGGGCTGCCCCCCTTTGCGTTTTTTGCCCCGCACGCCCCCTACACAAATGGCCGCGATTGTGCTATGATAAGGCTGAAAACCGGGCAGCTCATCCCACCCGGTCAGAGATCGAGGTGTTTGTACAAATGTCGGATATTCTGGATACCTTACGGCAGGAAGGGGTGGACCCCGCCCTGCTTACGGCGGTGCAGGAATACCGCGCCGCCCATCCGCTCAGCGAGACGCTGCGCCCGCGCATCCCCGCCCCTGCCTTTATCTACTACGGCAAAGAGGTGTGGGAGCAGGCGCTGGCGGCTATCCTCTGCGGCGAAAACCTGCTGCTGGCCGGCGGAAAGGCCACCGGCAAAAACGTGCTGGCAGAAAATCTTGCCGCCGCCTTTGGCCGCCCCGCGTGGGACATCTCCTTTCATGTAAACATGGACGCCGCCTCCCTCATCGGCATGGATACCTTTGCGGGCGGGCAGGTGGTGTTCCGTCCCGGGCCGGTGTACCGCTGCGCACAGTGCGGCGGCTTCGGCGTGCTGGACGAGATCAACATGGCCAAAAACGAGGCGCTGGCGGTGCTGCACGCGGTACTGGATTTCCGCCGCGCCATCGACGTGCCCGGGTACGACCGCATCCCGCTGGCTGAGGAGACCCGCTTTATCGCCACCATGAACTACGGCTACGCGGGCACCCGGGAGCTGAACGAAGCGCTCACCTCCCGCTTTGCGGTGGTGCAGATGCCCACCATCACGCAGGATAATCTGGAAAAGCTGCTGCGGGCGCAGTTCCCGGATCTTGCCGCAAAGTATGTGCACCAGTTCGCACTGCTGTTTCTGGACCTGCAGAAAAAGTGCGACAGTGCCGAGATCTCCCCCAAGGCGCTGGATCTGCGCGGTATGCTGGACGCGCTGCGGCTGATCCGCAGGGGCATCCCCGCCGGGGCGGCGCTGGATATGGGCATCACCAACAAGGCCTTTGACTCCTACGAGCAGGGACTGATCCGGGACGTGATCGCCGCGCGCATCCCGGCCAAGCTGGATGCCGGAAAGCTGTTTGCCTGATGGACGCCCAGAGCTACACCGCGCAGGAGCGGCGTGCGGCCAATCAGGTCTGGGCCGCTGCTGGTGCTTACGGCTTCGAGCCGCTGTTTCTGGCCCGCAACACAGACGGCACCATTGATTTTTACATGAACTGCATCGTGGGGCTGGTGCACAAATACTACGGTGATGCCCTGATCCGGGACATTTTTTCCGCTTGGGAGGGCGATGTGCGCCAGCCCATGCTGGACGATATGGCGTGGCTGTACTTAGAAAACGCCGCCTACCGGCTGGAGCTGCCCCGCCGCCCGGTGCTGGAAGCGCTGCGGTTTGCCCACGCGGACTACTTTTTTGCCATTCAGTACAAGCTTTCGCGGCAGGAGTGGATGGCGAAAAACCAGCTGGTGTACACCATGCAGGCTGCACGCTGGCGCAAGGTGCTGGGACGCACCGCTCCGGTCATGACTCCTTACGAGAGCAGCCTTGCCGCAGCGCTGGAGCCGGAAAACGTACCAGAACCGGCACAGCTCAAAAATGACCTGCTGGCATTGTTTGCAAAATTTGCCCTATTTGACGGCAAGGTGCGTCAGAAGCCCGCGCTGCATCTGCGGTTGCAGGGCTTTTGGGCAAAGCTGGCTACCAAAACCATGCCCACCCAGATGATCAAGACAGACCGGGTGACGGTGGAGCATTCCGGTGCGGTGGATGCCACAGGCAGCGGGCTGGCGGTGGACAAACGCCGGGCAAACATTACCCTGAGGCAGCGCGCCGCACAGGATCGCGCCTACATTGAAAGCTGCTTTGGGCGCTGCTTCTACCCGCCGGAGCAGCTGCGCAAGGCCGAGCAGGAGTTGTGCACCGGGGTGCATCTGGGCTGTCATCTGTGGTTCAGCGCCGGTGTACCCAGCCCGGCGCAGGCACCCACCCCGGAGGCGCGGCAGCTGGCACAGCAGGCCGAATTGCAGGCCGAACGCAACCGCGCCTACTATGCCAAAAATCAGGAGCTGCACCGCAGTGTTGTGCTGCGCCTTACCGAGCAGATCCGCAACTGCATTCTGGTGCATCAGCAGCCCGACCAGCGGATAGCGCGCAGCGGTGATCTGTGCGCCGGGCGGGTGTGGCGTGCCCCTTACCTGAACGATGACCGGGTGTTTTTGTGCCCGGAGGAGGAGAACTGCCCCGCCTTTACAGTGGATCTGCTGCTGGATGCCTCCGCATCCCGCCTGCACTGTCAGGAGGTGATCGCGGCGCAGGGGGTTATTCTGGCCGAAAGTTTGGCCAACTGCGGCATTCCGGTGCGGGTGAGCGCCTTTAGCAGCCTGCGGGGCTATACGGTGCTGCGGGTATTGAAAAGTTTTACGGACAAGAACCGGCAGAACATTTTCCGCTACTTTGCCTCGGGCTGGAACCGGGACGGTCTGGCGCTGCGGGCGGCGGGCGACCTGATCCGGTACGCCCCCGGCCCCGCCCCGCGCCACCTGATGATCCTGCTGACCGATGCCAGCCCCAACGACAGCCGCCGCATCCCACCCACAGCGGAGAACCCGCTGGGCTGCGCCTACGAGGACGCCGCCGGTGTAGCCGACACCGCCGCGCAAGTGCGCACCTTGCAGCGGCAAGGCGTGCGGGTGTCTGCCGTTTTTATGGGCGAGGACAGCAGCGCCGGTGCCGCCGCGCAGATCTACGGCAAAAATATGGCACGCATCCGCGGCATGGATCAGCTTGCCCGCGCTGCTGGACGGTTGATCCAGAACGAGATCCGGGAACTTGGCGACTGAAAAAACAAAACGACCCCTGTGGGAGCAGTTCCGGCCTTAGCCGGCATCTCCTGCAGGGGTCATTTTTTACAACCGCACATCTCAGTGTACAACCATACTTTGAACTTTTGTTTGCAATGCGCTGTAAATTTTTGCAAAAATTTGTTGTTTCGGAAAACTTACAGTTGTTTTTCATTCAAAGGTATGCTATACTATGTTCAGAGAAGTTTTATGCAGCCTGACGGCCCGATCACCCGGCTGGCGCTTTTACAACGTTTCGCTGTTTGCTTTTATCGCAAGGCAAGAAATTAGTGCAACATTCAAACAGCATATTTGCGATATGCAATTCAACGTTGTTGCTGTTGCATTAAAAAGTTGAATTGCTATAGGAAGGAGATCAATCATGGACGCTTCCCGTTATTTTGACGCCATGCACAACGCCATGTCCACCCTGCACGCCGGTGCACAGCTGCTGCTTACCGTCCGTTTGCAGGACACCTGCGGCAATGACGCCTATCTTGAAGTAAAACAGCTGCCCGGGGAGCAAAGCGCCCTTGTGTGCTACTCCACCATGGGGCGGCGCTGCCTGAATTTCCAGCTGTTCCGCAAGGGCTGGCAGCTGTGCCACAATGCCGATGGGCAGTTGACCGGGCGTTTTCCGTCCAGCGCTGACAGCCTGCTGAGCCAGACCGACTTCCGCGCCTACTGCCGGGAGGATCGGCTGGATGCTGCCCGCACCCAGCGCCTTGTGGAGGAGCTGGGGCAGCGCGCTGGCACGAACTATATCGGCACCATCCCGCAGAATGCCCGCACCGGCGCACAGATCACCGTGGAAAGCCATCTTGGCTGCGGCGCACGCTGGAGCTACTGGAATCAGGACGTTTCCCCCTGCCTGCCGCTGGCCGCAATTTTGTACTGGCTGGCTGATTTTCTGGCCGGGAACGAGCGCCGCGCGTTGCAGTCTGACCCGCAGGCCGCTGCACTGGCTGCCCAGTGGCTGGCAAAGGACACCGCTGTGTTCTTCTGCCCCTCTCCTGCCCTGACGGTATCCTCTGCGGCCAGCCACACTGCCCCGGCTGCACGGCGCACCCGCCCCACGCCGGTGCCTGCCGCACGCAGCAAGAGTTGGCAGAGCGTTTTGGCTGCTATGGCTGCGGTGTAAGCAAGACGTCGTTATTTCAGCATGGTTTACATAAAAGGACGAGTGCATCGGCGAAACCGAGCACTCGTCTTTTTTGCTATTATCCTGCAAAAAAACACCCCGCCAGCCGTTTCCGGTCAGCGGGGTGCTTAGTGCTTATAGTTTACGGTTCAGCTTACGCTGCACAGCCCACAGGGGAGATCACTCCTCGATGTAGCCGTACTGCAGGTACCAGTAACCGTAGGGGCTGTGCCAGGTGCCCTTCAGAGAAGAGCTCTGCAGCCAGAATTCGTTGTAGTAAGCAACGGGGATGCAGCCCATATCCTCCATCAGGATGTCCTCAGCCTTGTGCAGCTGTGCAAAGTGCTCGGCGACATCTGCAACCTTGGAAGCCTCCATAGCAGCATCGAAGTCAGGGTTGGAGTACTTACCATCGTTGTTGCCGTTGCCGGAGCAGAACAGCTCGATCATGTTGGAAGGATCGTTGTAGTCCATGACCCAGCCGTTACGGGCAACATCGTACTCGCCGGCACGGCGAGCAGCGGTGAAGGCAGACCACTCCATCTTGCTGATGGTCAAAGTGATGCCCAGATCGCCCCAAGTCTGCTGCAGGTACTCTGCCAGAGGCACATGGTAGCCGGAATCGTTGGTGCTGTACTCGATGGTGGGGTAGCCCTCGCCATTGGGATAGCCAGCCTCTTCCAGCAGCTTCTTAGCCTCGGCCATATTTGCCTCGTAGTCAGCTGCAATGTAGGGAGAACCGCCGTTTGCGTTGTCGTAGAAGTAGCCCTGCGCGTCCACGATGCTAGGGCCGACCAGGTTGGAAGCAGCAGAGTAGGTGCCCTGCATGATGGTGTTGGCAACGTAGTCGCGGTCGATAGCCAGAGCCAGAGCCTTGCGGACCTTGGCATCCTTGAAGGCATCGCGCTGCAGGTTCATGCTGACGTAATAGGTGCCCAGAATGGGGTCAACATAGAAGTCGCCGCCATCCTCTGCCTTGGTCAGGCTGGGGATCTCGTCGGTGGGCACGTCCTTGATCAGGACAGCCTCGCCGCTGTTATAAGCAGCGAAGCAAGCGGAAGAGTCCTCCAGCAGCAGCAGGGTGATGCTGTCGGAAACGATCTTAGAGCTATCCCAGCCGCCAACGTAGTTGGGGTTCTTGGACAGAACGATACGCTCGGAGGGGGTCCACTCGGTGATCATGTAGGGGCCGTTGGAGACGAAGGTCTCAGCGGAGGTGCACCATGCATCGCCGTTGGCCTCAACGGTAGCCTGCTGCACAGGGCTCATGGATGCGAATGCAGCCATCTTGTCGAAGTAGGAGCAGGGGTAGGACAGCACGATGGTCAGGGTCTTGCCGTCGTCGCTTGCCTTCACGTTCAGCGCATCGGGGTTGGGCTCTGCAGTGGGGTTGCCGTCTGCATCGGGGAAGCCGGCAGCTGCGTCAAAACCATCGATCATGCCCAGGCAGGTCTCTGCGTAGGGAGCTGCGGTGTCGGGGTTGACCATACGCTTGAAGGTGTACTCGAAGTCCTTAGCGGTCAGGTCGGTGCCATCGCTCCACTTCAGGCCGTCACGCATGGTGAAGGTCCAAGTCAGGCCGTCCTCGCTTGCTTCCCAGCTCTCAGCCTGGCCACCAATAACTTCGTTGTTCTCGTTGATGATCAGCAGGGGCTCGAAGATGGTGATGATGGTGTTGGCGCCATCAACAGCGCTGTTCAAAGAGGGATCCAGAGTCTCGGGGTTGGGGCCGTACTGGACGGTGAAGCCAGCGGTGTTGACACTGCCGGTAGAAGAACCAGCAGAAGAAGCATTACCGGAGGTTGCGGTAGAACCGGACTTGTTGCCGCCACAGGCTGCCAGACCCAGAGCAGCGGCACCCACGCCTGCAACCTTGAGGAAATTACGACGAGAAATGCGTTTCATAATAATATCCTTCCCTTATATCAAATTTTGAGTGTGCCAGGTTCCCCCAGCCGCCTCTATATTCGATCCGGTGCAAATGTACACCGGAGGAACACGAATGATTATAATGCGTTCTCATGCCGGTTACAAGTCCAAAACTTGGACTGTAACCATTTTGTGACAACATTTCAGCGCTAAGTTGAATTGCTTTCACCTTTTACTAGTGTGAAGTGTTCTCACTTCACGCGGTCAAGGTGATGGCAGGCTGCCCAGTGGCCGGTGGAGACTTCCTTGAACTCGGGCACCTCGTTGGCGCACTGCTCGTCTGCATAGGGGCAGCGGGTGCGGAAACGGCAGCCAGACGGCGGGTTCAGGGGGCTGGGCACATCGCCCTGCAGCACGATACGCTTGGACTGGCGGGCCGTAATGGGGTCTGCCACCGGAATTGCGGAGATCAGGCTGCGGGTGTAGGGGTGGATGCTGTGGGTGATCAGCTCGTAGCTGTCGGCCAGCTCCACCATCTTGCCCAGATACATCACGCCGATGCGGTTGGAAATGTGCTTGACAACGCTCAGGTCATGGGCGATGAACAGGTAGGTCAGACCCATCTCCTGCTGCAGATCCTCGAACATATTGACGACCTGTGCCTGAATGGACACGTCCAGTGCGGAAACAGGCTCGTCACAAACGATGAACTCGGGGTTCACAGCCAGTGCACGGGCAATGCCCACGCGCTGACGCTGACCGCCGGAGAACTCGTGGCAGTAACGGTTTGCGTGCTCGCTGTTCAGACCAACGCGCTCCAGCAGAGCGATGATCTTATCGTGGCGGTCCTTTTCGTTCTCGGCCAGATGATGGATATCAATGCCCTCACCCACGATGTCGCCAATGGTCATGCGGGGGTCCAGACTTGCGTAGGGATCCTGAAATACGATCTGCATCCGGCGGCGATAGGGCAGCATATCCACTGCGATCTTGTTTTCCTTATCAAACAGCAGGTTGCCGTCATAGTAGATCTTGCCGCCGGTAGGCTCGTACAGGCGCAGCAGGGTGCGGCCGGTAGTGGTCTTGCCACAGCCGGACTCGCCCACCAGACCAAGGGTCTCGCCCTTGCGGATGGCAAAGCTTACGTCATCCACAGCCTGAACGTACTTGCGGTTCTTGCCCACACCGCCGGCGGGGAAATACTGCTGCAGGTGCTGGACTTCGACCAGCGTCTTGTGTTCACTCATTCTGCCTTTTCCCCTTTCTCAAATGCAGCCTTCTGCTGCAGCCAGCAGTAGGTATAGTGGGTATCGCTGAGCTCGGTGCGCGGGGGCATCTTGCTCAGACAGATCTTCATGCAGTTCTTGCAGCGGGGCGCAAAGGGGCAGCCGGCCGGCGGATTCAGCAGGTCCACAGGGGTACCCTCGATGGGCACAAGGCGCTCGTGCTCTGCGGTGTTCAGCTTGGGGATGGAGTTGATCAGACCCTTGGTGTACTCGTGACCCGGCTGGTAGAAGATCTCGTCGGTAGTGCCGTACTCCACAATGTGGCCGGCGTACATGACGGCGATCTTCTCGCACATGGAAGCCACAACGCCCAGATCGTGGGTGATCATGATGATGCTCATGCCCAGCTTCTTGCGCAGATCCTGCATCAGCTCAAGGATCTGTGCCTGAATGGTCACATCCAGTGCGGTGGTAGGCTCATCGGCGATCAGCAGCTTAGGCTCGCAGGCCAGTGCAATGGCGATCATCACACGCTGGCGCATACCGCCGGACAGCTCGTGGGGGTACTGCTTCAGGCGCTTTTCGGGCTCGTTGATGCCGACCAGCTCCAGCAGCTCCTTAGCGCGTGCCCATGCATCGGCCTTGTTCTTATCGGTGTGCAGGCGGATAACCTCCACGATCTGGTTGCCGATGGTGTACACCGGGTTCAGGCTGGTCATGGGGTCCTGGAAGATGATGGAGACCTCGTTGCCGCGGATCTTGCGGAAGTCCTTCTCCTTCATGTTCTCGATCTCGTGGCCGTTGAACCACACCTTGCCGCCCACCAGCTTACCGGGGTAAGCGGTCAGGCCCATGACCGAGTAAGCGGTAACGGACTTGCCGGAACCGGACTCGCCCACGATGCCCAGAACATCGCCCTGATTCATGGTAAAGGAAACGCCGTTCAGTGCCTTTACTTCGCCCGCAGGGGTGAAGAAAGAAAGGCGTTCATCTTTGATATCAAGAATTTTCTCGCTCATTTCTGTTCACCTCATCAATTCTTCAGCTTCGGGTCAAAGGCATCGCGCAGGCCATCGCCGAACAGGTTGAACACAAGGATCATCACGCTGATCATCAGTGCGGGGGCGATCAGCAGATGGGGGTAGGTGTTCATGCCCTTGACGGCATCGGTAGCCAGAGAACCCAGAGAAGGCAGCGGGGCTGCAACACCCAGACCGATGAAGCTCAGGTAGCTCTCGGTGAAGATGGAAGCCGGGATCTGCAGGGTGGTGGTAACGATCAGAGTACCGATGCAGTTGGTGAGCAGATGCTTTTTAATGATACGGCCGCTGGAAGCGCCCAGTGCGCGGGCAGCGGTAACGTACTCGCTCTCCTTCAGGATCAGGATCTGGCTGCGGACGATACGCGCCATGCCGACCCAGTACAGCAGAGCAAAGATGATAAAGATGGAGATCATGTTGGGGCCAAGGGTCTGCATCCACTTGAAGCCGGGCTTGGAAGCCAGTGCATCCAGCGGATCCTTCAGTGCCATGCCCAGCAGGATGATCAGCAGAATATCGGGGATGGTGTACAGAATATCCGTGATACGCATCATGATATTGTCCACCCAGCCGCCGGCAAAGGCGGAAACAGCGCCGTAGGTGGCACCGATGATCAGCACCAGCACAGAAGCGATCAGACCGACAGACAGGCTGACGCGGGTGCCCATCATGATACGCACCGCAAAGTCACGACCCATACGGTCGGTGCCCAGAATGTGCGGGAATACCTTTTCGCCGGCATCGATGCGGGCCTGCTCAGAGGCAGAGTACTCGAACGGTGCCAGATTGTTGCTGCCCTTCACCTGCTCCGAGTAGCTGTAGGGCCAGACGGCGGGCAGCAGGTAGGCAAAGATGGCAATGGCAATGATGAACACAAAGCTGACCATGGCGATCTTGTTCTTCTTCAGGCGGCGGATACCGTCCTTCCAGAAGTTGACACTTTCGCGCATGACCACCAGGCTCTGCTTTTCCTCATTGCTGGCGGGCAGAAAATCCTCCGCGTTGAGCTGCAGGCTGAGCGGATTCTTTTTGATGTTTTCCATGAAAATCGCTCCTTTCTCTTACTGCAGCTTGATGCGCGGGTCAATGATCTTATAAAGGATATCCACGACCACGTTTGCAATGATGACCATGCTGGACAGCAGGATGGTTGTGCCCATGATCATGGTGTAGTCACGGTTGGTGATGGCAGACACGAAGTCGCGGCCCAGACCGGGCACGGAGAAGATCTTTTCCACCACAAAAGAACCGGTCATCAGGCTGGCCAGCATGGGGCCAACGTAGGTGATGACAGGCAGGATGGCGTTGCGCAGTGCGTGCTTGAACAGGATCATGAACTGGGACACGCCCTTTGCGCGGGCAGTGCGCATATAGTCCTGACCCATGACGTCCAGCAGGCTGGAGCGCATCAGACGGGTGATATAAGCCGAGGGATAGATGGCCAGTGCGGTGACCGGCATGATATAGGCGGCTGCGCTGTTCAGGCCAACGGTGGGCAGCACCTTCATGTTCATACCAAACTGGTACAAAAGCAGCACGCTGGAGATAAAGCTGGGGATCGCGATGCCGCAGGTAGCAAACACGATAATAATGTTATCCAGCCACTTGCCGCGGTTATAAGCGGAAATGCAGCCCAGCGGGATGCCCACGCACAGAGCCACCACCACTGCAATGCCTGCCAGACGGCAGGACACCGGCAGTTTGCTGGCGATGATCTGGTTCACGGTACGGCCGCGCTGGCGCAGGCTCAGACCCAGATCGCCGTGCAAAAGGCTCTTCATGTAGTTGACGTACTGCACACCCAGCGGCTTATCCAGGCCATACTTTTCGGCCAGAGCCTGCTGAGCAGCGGCACTGATGGACTTTTCTGCCACGAACGGGCCACCGGGGACCAGGTTCATGACAAAAAAGGTAACCGTAGCCACAATGAAGATACTGAAGATACCCATTGCGACACGCTTGATGATGTACTTTGCCATCGTTTGATGCCACTCCAATCCTATCAATGAATTACTGTTTTTGCTCTCAGGCCGAGCCACACTTTCCCGCAGTCCGCCAGCCTCACACATAGCGGACGTCTGTCCTTGGCACGCGGACAGAAAAGCGAATAATAAAACGATGGCATCTTGCGGTTGCATAAACACCATCGTCCATACCCGAGAAACACTCTATCTATTATAAAGACAACCTCGATTTTTGTCAATTTACATGAAAAAAATTCACTTCATTACAGCAGAGCATGAGTGAAATCTTATACTTTATACAAATTTTCTGTTTATTTGTAGGTAAAAGTGCTACTTTTTAGTTCTTTCGGGCGACTGTTCCGTTGGCACGTACAATCTGTTCTCCCCTATCAGCACAAAAGGCAGTGTCTCCGCCCCTGAGCCATCCATCCATAAGGGTGCTATTTTTCTCTATATCACAAGCAAAACCACCCGCAGCTCCCCTCTCCGGCACGGTCAATGCCCGGAAAAAGGTACTGCGGATGGTCATAGGTCGTTTTGTGGGTCAGGAGTACAGCTTTGCGGTCAGCTGGGAGTACATGGCGCTCTTTTGCGCTTTATAGGAGGCCATCGCCTGATCTGCCAGAGCAGTGCTCTGGCCGTTGGCGGTCAGCACGGCACGCATCTGGCTGACGATGTTCTCCACTTCCTTATCGTAAGATGCCTGCATCGCATACAGTCTGCCGCTTCTCGCCAGTGCAATGGAGATTTTGCGCGCCTGTGTCTGCTGAGACTCCGGCAGCGCCTTGTATTCTGCCTTTGCCCCGGCAATGCAGCTGTTCAGCTCCGACTCAGCGCGCGCCTTGACACTGTACAGCTGCTTCAGCAGCGCCTTGACCTCCGTCTCGTAGGCAGCTTCCTGTTTACCGGAAGAGGACGCCGGTTTTTCTGCGGCAGAAGCAGTGCTGGAGCTGGATATGCCGGTAGTGTTCTCCTTCTTGCCGGAAGAGGACGCATTGCTGCTCTCCGTCTGGGAGCCAGAGCTCCCCGAGGAAGCGGCAGAACCTGCTTCCTCCTGCGGAGCACTGGCCGCCGCCTCCTGTTCCCCGCCGCTGGATGCAGCAGCTTCGCCGGTCAGCTCCTCCAGCGTGATCTCGCCGCTGAGCAGCTTATCCAGATCATCATCCGTCAGGGTGAACTGTGTGCTGTCCGCCGGGGCATCCGGCAGGGTTTCCGGCAGACTGGCTGCCATGCTGCGAAGATAGAGCAGCACACCAAGGACAGCTGCTGCCAACAATGCCACCAGCGTGCCCAGCACGATCAACACGATTTTCAGGACCTTATTTTTCTTCATATCAAAATCCGCTGCCCGGGCAGAGTATTCCTCCGCCCGGGCAGTTTTCTCCTTACTAATTGGATCAGACCCACATACCCAAAAACTTTTTGGGCTGATGCAGGGTCGCAGCGTCCAGCTCCTGATCATGGAACAGTTCATCGCCGTTGCGCACGATGCGGGCAGCCGTCTCCTTGCCAAGCAGCTTTTCCAGCTGCTGCACTCCCTGTGCCATACGGGGCGGGCGCTTGTCCGGGGAATGGGTGTCGGTGGAAATGACATGGACCAATCCCCACTGAATGAACTTGCACAGTTTTTTGCACAGCTTGGGCTCCAGCAGTGCCCCTGCATTGATCTGTGCATAAGCACCGGCGGCCACCCAGTCGTACAGCAGAGTGGGGTCCTCCAGCACATAGGGATAGCGCTCGATATGCGCGATCAGCGGCACGATGCCCTGCTGCTGCAGCTGGTACAGCGTCTGCCGGATAAAGTGCGGCTTGTGGGTGGTGGGAAACTCCAGCAGCAGATAGGCGGTGTCTCCCATGCACAGCGCTCGGGTGTCCAGCTCGCACAGACCGGGAGAGAAGAACACCTCTGCACCCAGCTTGAAGTCGAACTGCATGGGCTGCCCTTCCAGCGCTGCGGTCAGCTGTTCAAAGGCAGCCTGCCGCTTTGCCGTAAAGGCTTCTACCGTGGTGCGTTCGCTGTTGAAGTGGCTGGTGAACGCGATATTGCGCACACCATCTTCATACTCCCTGCGCAGCAGCTCCAGCGAGACTGCCGTATCCTTTGCGCCGTCATCGATACCGGGCAGAATGTGACAATGCAAATCCGTCATAGCAGTGCTTCCTTATTCAGTGGCGTTGGCCTTCTGGTTTTCGTAGGCATAATTGTAATTATAGGCATAGCTGTATGCGTAGCTGGAGCCCTTGAGCGCCTTCTTCATGTCGTAGCGGGTCAGCACGCTGCCCAGCACCCGGACACCGGCATCCTGCAGCTTTTTCACTGCGCCGCGCACTGCATCGGCGGGGGCAAAGTCAGAGCGCACAACGAAAACCGCGCCGTCCACATAGCGGCCGATAACCGCTGCATCGGTGACCACAGACACCGGGGGTGCATCAAAGATGACCACATCGAACTTTTCCCGCAGGGCATCCACCATGGCCTGCATCTGCGGCTGACTCAGCATCTCGGAGGGGTTCGGCGGCGGAGTGCCTGCGGGCAGGAAGGTCAGATTTATTTCCTTCAACTCGTGCAGTGCCTCGTCCAGCGTGCACTGGTTGGACAGCACGTTGGAAACACCCTTTACGTTGTGGCCGGCCTTCAGGTAGCGGTGCAGCACCGGCTTGCGCAGGTCGCAGTCCACCAGAGCCACCCTTTTGCCGCTTTCGGCCATCGTCATCGAAAGATTGACTGCCACGTTGCTCTTGGATTCTTCCGGCACGGTACTGGTGATGACCAGTGTGTGCACGTCCATGGAGCCTGCCATAAAGTCCAGATTGGTGCGCAGAGACTTGTAGGCCTCCACATAGCCAAAGGGCATCTTTTTATCGGTGATCAGCTGCAGGGTGCGGTGCTCGCCATCAATTTTGTTCTTTTTATTAAACAGCTTCCACATCGTCTTACACCTCCGGGATCAGGCCCAGCACGGGCAGGCCGAGCTTCTTCTGAACATCTTCATCGTCCACAACGGTATCGTGCAGCAGATGTGCCAGCACCAGAACGCCGCACACCAGCACAGCGCCCAGCAGACCGGCCATCACAACGTACTTCTTAGTCTGGGGGAACACCTTGTTGGGGTTGATGCTCACATCGCTCACCGTCTTGCAGGAGCCGGCTTCCACCTTTTCCACCAGCACATCGGGCACGATGTCCGCAATGGTCTGGGCGATCTCGCCTGCACGCTCTGCATCGGTATCAGTGACAGTGATCTGCATGATCTGAGTAGAGTCCACGCTGGTCACTTCCACCATCTTATACAGTTCGGTGTAGGTCATATCCAGATCCAGCTCATCAATGACCTCGTTCAGCACGGTGTTGCCCTTGATGATGACCGCATAGGTGCTGATCAGGTTCTTGGCAGAGTTGAAGTTATCACTGGTAAAGGTGGAGGAATTATCCTGCCGGGTGTTCACGATCATATTGATAGAAGCCTGATACTTGGGTGTAAGCGCAAACATACACACCAGCAGGCAGATCAGCGCTGCCGCAACAGCTGCTGCCACGATCTGCACAATATGCGCCCACAGCAGGCGCGCCAGCTCCATCAGATCAATGGTCTCCTCGTCCTCCATGCTTCGGAGCGACTGTCCCATAGTTGCTTTTTCGTCCATAGTAGAGAAACTCACCTTTCTTGTTGTTCCGCAGTGCAAGAAATGTACACCGGGTTCCTATAGATACACATTCACTTTTCAATAATAACATATCCTGCCGTATTTTACAAGCAGAAAATGCCATTTTCTACCGGCAAACAGATGGACAAAATTTGCCATTTCCCGTACAAAAAAGGGCATCCGCAGCACTTTGATGGCTGCGGATGCCCTTTTTATGGATTTTTAGCGAAAGCGTTTAACGGGAGCCCTTGTCGTAGGGAATACCCTCGGCCTTGGGTGCCATGCTGTTCTTAGAAGTGAAGGCCAGAATGACCATGGATGCCACGAAGGGCATCATATTATAGATGTTGCTGGACCAGTGCAGCTGCGCAAGGAAGGTGGAGTCTGCGATGTTGGCAAGGCTCTTGAACACAGCAAAGAACATGGCTGCGCCAAAGATGTGGAAGGGCTTCCACTGGCCAAAGATCATAACTGCCAGTGCCAGAAAGCCTGCACCGGCCACGCCGACTTCAAAGTTCCAGGTCTGCACCGGGGGCACGATATAAGCCAGACCGCCGATCGCGCCCAGCGCACCGGAAAGGATGACACCGGCGTAGCGCATCTTGTAAACGTTGATGCCCACCGAGTCCGCAGCCTGCGGATGCTCGCCGCAGGCACGCAGACGCAGGCCGAAGCGGGTCTTATACAGCACGATGTAGCTGACCACCAGCAAGATCAGCCCCAACGGCACGAACACGCTGAGTTCCAGTCCGCCGATGCTGAACAGGAAGGGCTTGTTGGAGTAGTTCAGCTTGGCGCTGCCGCTCTCGCTGAAGTACTTGGAGATGACCACGGCAATGGCGGTAGCCAGCAGGTTCAGTGCCGTGCCGCCGATGGTCTGGTCTGCCTTCAGGTTGATGGAGGCAAAAGCCAGCAGCAGGCTGTAGATCACGCCCGCCAGCGCTGCCACCAGAATGGAGATCAGCACCACAAGGAAGGGCGACAGGCTTGCAGGCAGCATGGTCAGGGTAAGCACACCGGCCACACCGCCGATGACCATGATGCCCTCCAGCGCAATGTTGATGATGCCGGAATGTTCGCTGAACATACCGCCCAGTGCCACCAGCATCAGCACGATGCCGTACAGCAGGGTATATTTGATCAGAAGCAGCATATTACTTGCCCTCCTTTTTGGTCTTTTCTGCGGCAGATGCAGGCTTTGCGTTCACATTGGTCTTTTCGGCATTTCGGAACAGCAGGCTCTGGATCTTGCCCCGGAACAGCATGGAGAATGCGCACAGGTAGATGATGATGCCGCTGATCAGATCCGAGATCTCAGTGGGGTAGAATTTGGTGGACAGGAAGGAGCCGCCGACCGAGATGTGGGAGATGAACAGCGCGGAGAACACGGTGCCGATGGGGTTGGAGCTTGCCAGCAGTGCCACCGAGATACCGTTGAAGCCCATGCCCGGCAGGCTGGTGGAGTTCAGCGGGTTCCACTGGGACACGTTGGACAGATAGAACAGACCTGCGCCGAAGCCCGCCAGCGCACCGGCAATGGCCATGGAGAGGATGATGTTCTTCTTCTCGTTGATACCGGCATAGCGGGCGGCGTTCTTGTTCAGGCCAACGGCCTTGAGCTCGTAGCCGAAGGTGGTCTTGTTCAGCACCACCCAGATCAGCACGGCCACCGCTGCCGCCAGGAAGATGGCAATGGTGGTGCTGTTGGTCTGGAACAGCTTGTTCAGGCCGAAGTCCGGGATCAGGGACTGGGCAAAATCGGCGTTCTTGCTCAGGTTCAAGGTACGGGTGTTACGCACATCGTACATAGGGCCGGTACCGTTCTGGTAGATGAGCTCATTCACCAGATACAGGCCGATCCAGTTGAACATAATGGAGGTAATGACCTCGTTGATGTTGAAGTACGCCTTGAAAAAGCCGGGGATCGCGCCCCACAGGCCGCCCAGCACTGCTGCTGCCAGCAGGCAGACGAACCAGGGCAGCTTGAGCATGATGGCGCAGTACAGCGCACCGTAAGCGCCCAGCGTGTACTGACCGGCTGCACCGATGTTGAACAGGCCGGTCTTGAAGGCAAACGCCACGGACAGACCGGTCATGATCAGGGGTGCGGCATTGGCAAGCTCCTTGCCCACGCCGTAGGGGGCATCGTGGAAGCCGCCCTTGAGGATGCGAACAAAGCCATCGCCCCATGCGTGTGCGGGGTTGATGGCTACCAGCACCAGAAAGCCCACCAGCAAACCAATCAGGATGCACAGCAGTGCAGCCAGCACGCTGGTAACAGAGCTTTGCAGGCTGCCGCTGCGGGAAAGTTTTTTCTTATTCATGTGTTACTGCTCCTCCTTTCCCTGCTTGCGGGCGCCTGCCATATACAGACCCAGCTCCTGCACGGTGGTGGTCTTGGGGTCAAACTCGCCCACGATCTCGCCTTCGTACATTACAAGGATGCGGTCAGAAAGGTTCATCACCTCGTCCAGCTCAAGGCTGACCAGCAGCACGGCCTTGCCCTTGTCGCGCTCGGCCACGATCTGGCGGTGAATGTACTCAATGGCACCCACGTCCAGACCACGGGTGGGCTGCACTGCCACCAGCAGCTTGGGGTCGCGGTCGATCTCGCGGGCAATGATGGCCTTCTGCTGGTTGCCGCCGGACATACTGCGCACGGTGGTCACACTGCCCTGACCGCTGCGCACGTCGTACTGCTCGATCAGCCGGTCGGAGTACTCGCGCACCTTATCGGCACGGATAAAGCCGCCCTTCTGGAACTCCGGCTGCCAGTAGCGCTGCAGCACGATGTTGTTTTCCAGACTGAAATCCAGCACCAGACCGTGCTTGTGGCGGTCTTCCGGGATGTGACCCATGCCGTCCTTGGAGCGCTGGCGGATGCTCTCGTGGGTGATATCCTTGCCGTCCAGCGTAAGCTTGCCGCCAGACAGCTTGCTCAGACCGGTCAGGCCGTAGATGAACTCGGTCTGGCCGTTGCCCTCGATGCCCGCCAGACAGACGATCTCGCCTGCGTGCACCTTGAAGGACACGTCCTTCACCACGTCTTTCTTGCGTTGGTCGTTGTGGATGGTAACGTTCTCCACGTCCAGCACGGTCTCGCCGGGGTGCGCGGGCTGCTTTTCCACCTGCAGCTGCACGTCACGGCCCACCATGCGGCGGGAAAGCTCTTCCTTGGTGGTGCCCTTGATATCCACCGTGCCCATATATTTGCCCTTGCGCAGCACGGTGCAGCGGTCGGCCACAGCCATGATCTCGTTGAGCTTATGGGTGATGAACAGGATGGACTTGCCCTCCTTTTTGAACCCGCGCATGATCTCCATCAGCTCGTCGATCTCCTGCGGGGTCAGCACAGCGGTGGGTTCGTCAAAGATCAGGATCTCGTTGTCGCGGTACAGCATCTTCAAAATCTCTACGCGCTGCTGCATACCCACCGAGATATCGCTGATCAGGGCGTCCGGATCCACCCGCAGACCGTACTTTTCGCTCAGCGCCATCACCTTTTTGCGTGCCTCGGCCTTCTGCAAAAAGCCCATCTTGTTGGGCTCCACGCCCAGAATGATGTTGTCCAGCACGCTGAAGCATTCCACCAGCTTGAAGTGCTGGTGCACCATGCCGATGCCCAGTGCGTTGGCATCGTTGGGGTTGCGGATGGCAACCTCCTTGCCGTTTTTCAGGATCTTACCCTGTTCTGGCTGATACAGGCCGAACAGCACGCTCATCAGCGTACTTTTGCCCGCGCCATTCTCGCCCAGAAGGGCGTGTACCTCGCCCTTGCGCAGTTGCAGGGTGATATCATCGTTTGCCTTGATACCGGGGAATTCCTTGGTAATGTGGAGCATCTCGATCACATAATCCTCTGCCAATCTGCTCACTCTCCTTTCGTGCCGTAACGACACCTTTTCTATACTACAAACCATTATACCTGATTTTTTGCAGTTTGCACACGGCTTTTTGATTTTTTGTCAAAAAGCACAAGTAAAAGTATTACTTTTGTACGGTCTGCATGATTTCCTACCTGATTCTCCCACACAGGCATACAAAAAGGGCGGGGTGCCCCTGCATGAGCACCCCGCCCCTATTCACGGGAGTAATTCCGGGATAGCGATTACTGGATGTAGTTGACCTTGGTGAACTCGCTGACGGTGGGCTTGGTAGCGTCGTCGGAGCTGTTATCCACAACAAGCTCGCCGGAAGCGATCTTGGTCTTCAGAGTCTCGTACTCGTCCTTGGTGAAGGTCTTGAAGTTCCAGCTGTCATCGGCAGTGGGCAGACCGACATAGTCGCCGTCCTCCAGACCGAAGTTGCCGTTGGTGGCAGCGATGTTGCTCCACTCGCCGGCCTCGATGTCGCCCAGAGCGGTGCTGACAGACTCAGACAGACCCTTCATGGCAGAGGTGACGAACGGGTTGTATGCGTAGCCGTCCTTTGCCACGCCGTTGACACCGATGTAGTTCTGGTCAACGTCAACACCCACAACGTAGCCGTTGTTCTTCAGAGCAGCCTCGACAGCGGAGGTGTAGATGCCGCCGCCGCAGGCAAAGACGATCTGGGTGCCGTTGGCGTACCAGCCCTCCATACGGGAGGTAATGTTGGCATCGCCGTAGAACTGACCGCCGTAGAAGTAGTTGATGTCGATGTTGGTGCCCAGCTCCTTTGCAGCAGCGTCAGCGCCCTGCACGTAGCCGTAGCCGTAACGGATAACAGCGGGCACAGCCATGCCGCCCAGGAAGCCCAGCTTGGTGTAGCCATCCTTGACAACGGCGTAACCTGCCAGATAACCTGCCTGCTCCTCCTTGAAGGTGATGCAGTAGCAGTTGGCGGGGATGCTGTCGGTGCCGATATCGAACTGGGTCACATCGATAGCAATGAACTTGATGTTGGGGTACTGCTCAGCAGCCCATGCCAGAGATGCGCCGTACAGGTAGCCAACGCAGACGATAACATCAGCGCCTTCGTTGACAGCCAGACGGATCATGGTCTCGCGATCCTCATCGGAAGCATCAGAATCGGGGATATAGTACTGGCAGTTTTTGCCCATGTAGCCGGAAACAGCAGCCCAGCAAGCCTGGTTGAAGCTCTCATCATCAATCGTGCCGGTATCGCAGGTCAGAGCGACCTTGGCGATCTTCTCAGCGCCGTCTGCTGCGCCGGAAGCGGCAGAAGAGCTGGCAGCTGCGGAAGAAGCAGTGCCGGTGGAGGAAGCGGAAGAACCGCCGCAGGCGGTCAGAGCAGCGGCAGCTGCAGCAGCACCGGCCACAGCCAGAAAGTTACGACGAGAAATCTTCATAAGAAACTCTCCTTTATTTTAAAAAATTGCGTCAAATAAATGAAATGTGCGCTCTGGCACATTTACTGGCTCAAGTATAGCGGGTAGGGGTGACAGATGCAAGCAATTTCCGATTACAAATTCTTTACAAATCCCTTATATAATTTATAAAAAAGCAATGCTTGTTCACCAATTTTCCCCTGCTTGCGCTGTTTTTCAAAGAAGAACACTTACTCCCCTTCCACGGCGCTGTTGCCCGCCACGTTGGAGGGGCCAAAGCCGAAGGGCAGCAGCTCGTCCATGCTGCGCTCAATGAAATCCTCCGGGGTCTTTGCCATAATGACGTTCAGCTCCGGCCCGCCGAACTCGAACAGTGCCTGACGGCACACCCCGCAGGGCGAGGTGATCTGCCGGTTCACTTCACCCCGGCGGCTGCCCACCACGGCGATATCCGTAAATGCAGTCACCCCCTCAGCCACCGCCTTGAACAGGGCGGTGCGCTCGGCGCAGCTGGTGGGGGTAAAGGCAGCGTTCTCCACGTTGCAGCCGGTAAAAATGCGTCCGTCCGCAGCGCGCAGCGCAGCGCCCACCATAAAATTGCTGTAGGGTGCGTAGGCCTTTTCCCGCGCGGCCAGTGCCATGCGGATCAGCTGCTGCTTTTCTTCCATGGTCAGTTTTGTCATGCTGCTATCTCCTTTTACGGGCAAAAACAGCGCGGCCATGCCTTGGGCGGCAGCCGCGCTGGAAAATTATGCGATCAGTACTCTGCGCCCAGAGCGACCTTCATCATGTCGGTAAAACTCTTCTGGCGCTCCTCGGCGGTGGTGATGCCGGGAGCCACAAAGCTGTCCGAGATGGTCAGCAGGCAGGCGGCATTCTTGCCCAGCACCTGCGCGTTGGCAAACAGGGCAAAGCTTTCCATCTCCACGCACAGGCAGCCGTCCTCGTCCCGCAGCTTTTCCCAGTAGGTGGGCTTTGCGTCCGAGGGCTGGCGGTAGAACACATCCGAGGAGTGGATGTTGCCCTCGATCAGGGGGATACCCTGCTTTGCAGCGGAGGCACGCAGCTTTTCGTTCAAAGCTGCGCTGGGCAGGGTGATGTTGCCGGTAAATCCGCTCTGCACCCGGGCGTAGTTGCTCTCGCTCACAGCACCGGTAGCCAACACGGTATCGAACAGCTTGGCCTTCTCGGTGTAGCTGCCGGCAGAGCCGATGCGGATGATGTTTTCCACGCCGTAGAAGCTGAACAGCTCATAGGAGTAGATGCCAATGGAGGGCATACCCATACCGCTGCCCATCACGCTGATGGGGCGGCCTTCGTAGGTGCCGGTAAAGCCCAGCATCCCGCGCACGCCGGTCACCTGCCGGACATCCTGCAAAAAGGTATCGGCAATGAACTTGGCACGCAGGGGATCACCCGGCATAAGGACTGTCTTGGCGAAATCGCCCATTTCTGCGCTGATGTGAGGGGTAGACATAGATGATCTCTCCTTTTATCTTATTGTAATTTATCGGTTGCGATAGCTGCTGCGGTTGAACACGGTCTGCGGCGAAACGTAAGCGCCGTTGCGCCGGATCTCGAAGTGGCAGTGGTTGCCGCTGGAACGTCCGGTGCTGCCCACATAGCCGATGAGCTGACCCTGCTTGACCGACTGACCGGCGTGCACCACCAGCGACAGGCAGTGGGCGTACACGGTGGTGTAGCCGTTGCCATGGTTGATGATGATGGAGTTGCCGTAGCCGTTGCCTGCACCGGCGCGGTTATAGCCGGCCTTGGTCACCGTACCGCCTGCCGAAGCATAGATAGGCGTACCGGCGGCGGCGCAGATATCCACGCCCTTGTGGCTGCCGCCGTACCAGCGGGAGCAGTACCGGTAGCCGGGCACCGGCCAGATGAACCGTCCGCTGCCGGTGATATAGGATGCACCGGAGGAAACCTTTTTGGTGCCCACCGTAACTTTTTCAGTCACAGGCTCCTTGGTCACCACAGCGCTCAAAATCTGCTGGGAAAGCTGATTGCCGTTTGTATCGTACACCCGCTGTGCCGTCACGGTGCGGATGCCGTTCTCGCCCTTCTGGGTAACGCGCTTGGTACCGGAGTTCAGCTCGTTGGATTTGGTGGTCTCGGTGGTGTAGGCGATCTCTTCCTCCCAGCTTTCCACCTTGGTGATGCGCACCTCCAGCGTTTCCTCCTCCCGCACCACGGTCAGTGCATCGCCGGGCAGGATCTTGGAATCCTGTGTCAGGCCGTTTTCGCCGTTGGCGGTAAAGCCGGTGTTCATTTCGCACAGTTCCTTCACGGTCAGGCCGTTTTTCTGGGCAATGGACCAGATGGTGTCGCCGCTCTGCACCGTATAGGATTTTTGTGCCTGCTGCACACCGGAGAGCAGCTGCTCCACCTCGGCTTCCTCCTGAAAGCTCTCGTTGAAGTAGATGCCGTTTTCCAGCGTGACATCCTTGTTGAAGCCCACGGTGGTGTTGGGGTCGTCCGGGTTCTCGTAGGGTTCCAGCAGGCTGCTAATGTATCGTTGCAGACCGGTGCCGTCCGCGCATACGGCGGTCAGCTCGCCGTCCAGATACAAAGCCGTACCCTCGCTGATCTGGTCGCTGGAGGTTTTGAGGATAGCGTCAGCCACGTCATTTTCGTCCATCACGTCATGGGCGATGGTCACGGAATAAGTAGGCTCCACGGTAAAGCGCGCCTGCTCTGTACCGGAATAGTTGATACGCTGCTGCACAGCCTCCAGCGCAGAGTTGAACACCTCTTCGTTGGCCACATAGCCCACAGTTTTATCGTCCACCTGCACCTGCAAAGCGTAAGGCTGACGGATGGTGGTCTGGAACACCGTCACCATAACAGCCAGTGCTGCCGCCGGCAGCACATACATGGCCATGCGAGGCACAAGGCGGATGTTATCGGCGATGCCCTCCGCAATGAAGTGCCCGCTTGCGCGCAACGCAGCGCCAAAGCCTTTTTGCTTGCGCACCCGGTGTGCGTGGCGCAGCAGCGCCCCGGTGCCCCGCAGGGCAAGCACCACCGGGCCAAACAGATCCCGCAGCAGCCGCGCCGCCCCGGGAAAGGCCATGGATGCAATATTTTTCAGCAGATCTCTGCCCATCTGCAGCAGACGCTGCAGCCCGTGCTGCAAACGGCGCCCGGTACGGATGACCGCATACTCGGCGGAAAAGCCGATGGCGTACAGCGTCTCGCCCACCATGGGCGCTACGGGGTTGTGCAGCAGCTTATGCCACAGCGTTTCCCGGCGGTGCTGACGCTTGCGGCGCAGTCTGTGCCGCCGCAGCACACCCCGGCACTGGAGCTGTGCCCACAGCGAGCGCAGCTTTTGGCGGCGGGTCTGCCGTACCGGCTGCGCAGCGGGCTGCTGCTCCTTTGTTTTATCTTCAGTCAACGGGATTTTCTCCTTCCTGCGCCGCTGCAGGGCATTTTTTCGGCCCGGAACGCAGCAGCTAGATGGTGTACGTTCCCCTGTTCAAAAGGCCAACAGAGCTTGTACACAATACGCTCTCTTTTTTATTATACACTTTGCATGGTTTGAAACAAGCGCTTACATAAAATTTGGCTACTTTTTCACGCAGTTTTCACGAAAAAAGCGCTTCCATATCCGGCGGCAGCGGGCTTTCCACCGTGACCGTGCGCAGCTGCAAGGGTATTTCCACCCGGATGCCGTCCGGCAGCGGGGTGTACACAGGCACCGCAAAGCTCTGCCGGGCGCAGTGCAGCGCCTGCCGGCCAATGCGCTCCCGGCTGCCGCCGTAAAGGTCGTCCCCGGCAAGCGGATGGCCGATGGACGCAAAATGCACCCGGATCTGGTGGGTGCGGCCAGTCACCGGCACGCAGGCCGCAAGGCTTAGGCCGTTTTCTTCCTTTATAATAGTATACTCCGTGCGGCTGGGCTTGCCCTCAGGGGTAACGCAGCGCCCGATGATGCTGTCGCCCCGGCGGCCGATGGGTGCATCGATGACCCCTTCCCCCAGCGGCAGCGCGCCCTGCGCAATGGCATAGTACAGCTTTTCCACCCCGCCTGCCAGCAACGGTGCGGCGTAGGCGTTTTTCGCCGCCAGCACAAGGCCGCTGGTGTCCTTATCAATGCGGTTCACCGGGCGGAACACCGGGCTGTGGCCGTGTTCTGCCGCCCACGCGGCGTAGCCATTTGCCAGCGTACCACCGGGGTAGTTCAGGGTGGGGTGCACCGCCAGCTGCGGCGGCTTTTCCAGCACCACCGCAAAGGCGTCCTCGTAGACCACCTTGACCGGAATTTCCGGCTGCGGGGTCACGCCATCCCCTTCCGGCGGCAGCGCAAAGGAGAACACCTGCCCGGGGAAAATGCGCCGGTTTGCCAGCACAGGCACACCGTCCGCAAAAAAGCCGCCGCCCCGGAACTTGACCGCCCGGGCAAGGTCGGTAGAGACGGCACACTGGCGCAGAAAGCTGCGCACCAGCACCCCCTCGTGGGTGGTAGCCGTATCTGGCACGGCAAAATACAGCTGCATGGCCTGCCCCTCCCCTGCAAAATCCACAAAAAATACAAATGATATTATAACAAAAATTCGTTTCACTTGCAAATCTTACTTTTTTATGGTATCATGAGGAACGGAAAACGAGTGGAACATACGGCGGCGGGGCGGCTTTGACCGCTCTGAGGAAAGTCCGGGCCTCACAGAGCACGGTAACTGCTAACGGCAGCCGAGGGTGACCTCAGGGAAAGTGCAACAGAAAGGAAACCGCCGCAGCAATGCGGTAAGGATGAAAGGGCGAGGTAAGAGCTCACCAGCGCATGGGTGACCATGCGGCTTTGTAAACCCTACCGGAAGCAACGCCTATATGGGACGTACAGCGCTGCTCGCGTGTCCCGAAGGCGGCACGAGCCTGTCAGCAATGGCAGGCCTAGACAGATCGTCGTTTAATACAGAACCCGGCTTACGGTCTATCTCGTTTTCCCTTTTGTGTTTTTGCGCTGTCTGCTGCTATGCAGGCAGCTTTTTTGTTGCAGCAACGTAAAAAGGTCAACGTCCTCGCCCTCTCCGTCTGCTCACTGCGTTCGCGTCCACCTCTCCCAAAGGGAGAGGCCTTGGCATGACGGCAAAGTTTCTGTTCAAAGTGCAAAGTGCGTGGTTTCGTCAGAGGCTCTCCCTTTGAGGAAAGACTCCCCCCGCTCCGGGGGAAGATGTCGCGCAGCGACAAAAGGGGGAATCTGGCATCGCGTAGCGATGACTGAGAGGGCGAGCCCGCCAACAAAAATACACTCACGTGATGTTTTATTACACGCAAAAAGAACCGTTGCACGCTATTTTGTGCAACGGTTCTTTTTTAGATAGATCTCACTCAGTTCCCGCTGCCGCCAAGGATGGCGTCCAGCACGGTGGAAGCGGCGCTGTACAGCGAGCCTGCGGTCTGCTCTACCTGCTCCTGCGTGGGCAGGCTGACGGCGGGCGTCTCAGTGCTGCCGCCCTCGGCGGGGGTCTCCGGCTGGGGCGTCTCGGTGGCAGCGGGCTGCTCGGCGGGCGTTTCCGCAGGCTGCTCTGCCGGCTGTTCGGTGGGCTGCTCCGCAGGCTGCTCACCAGACTGTTCGGGCACGCTTTCCGCCGGTTCTTCCACGATCACGCTGTCGGCGGGCGTCTCAGGCACAGAGACAGCGGCATCGGGGTCGGCGGTGGGGGTGTACACGTCCGTCTTTTCCGGGGTCTGGGTGGTGGAGCTTACCGTGCCCTCGCCGCCCAGCACCGCCGCGACCATCTCCTTGGCCTTTGCCACGGAGTTTTCGTCCGGTTTCATGACATAGAGCTTCTGCCCCTTGGCAGAGTAGCACTTGGTGCTGCTGCCGGAGGAGCCGGTAACGGTGTAGCTTTCAATGTTCCACTCTGCAAAATCGCTCAGCTGCATCCGCACCAGTGCGCTGATCTGGTTCTGGGAAAGGCTGGTGACGAAGCAATCGGCGGCAGAATCCATGATCTTGGAAAATCCCATCAGCAGCGCCGGGGACTTGATCTTGTTCAGCATGGCATCGATCACCTTCATCTGGTTGATGCCGCGCTGCACATCGCCGGTCTTAAAGGCGTGGCGCTCGCGGGCAAAGGCCAGCGCAGCCTTGCCGTCCAGATGGTTCCAGCCCTCGGCAAAGGTGGTGGGGTCGTAGTAGCCGGGGCTGCCCACCGAGGTGAACGCCTGATCGGAGTACACGTCCACGCCGCCCAGCGCATCAACGATGTTGATAAAGCCTGCAAAATTGATGCGGATGTAGTGCTGCACATCCACCCCGTAAAGGTTGCCAAGGGTGTCCATGCTGGTCTGCACGCCGTAAAGGCCGGCATGGGTCAGCTTATCCTTGCTGTTTGTTCCGGCAAGATCCACATAGTAATCGCGAGGGGTGTTGATCAGCACCACCTGCTTGGTCTCAGGGTTCACGGCGGCAATGATATTCACATCGCTGCGGGCTTTTTCGGTCAGCTCGCCGCGGGTATCCACGCCGCTCAGGTACACCACAAAAGGCTCTTTGGTGATCTTTTTCGCCTCGGCATCGCTCAAAAAGCCGGTGGTCATATCGCCCAGCGCCGTCAGACCCTGCTGCGCCCACACGCAGCCCAGCGCCATGGCAGCACACAGCACCACCGAGAATGCCCGGGACACCGCGCCTGCAGTTTTGTACTCCTGACAGCGCTTGACCAGCAGCCACAGCAGTGCAAGCAGCGCCGCCAGCACCACCAGATACAGCACCGGCAGCATCTGGGTGCGCCACAGCTGCACCAGCGCCAGAACGCTTAAAATTGCCTGTACGATCAGCAAGATCTTCCCTCGTTTCGGGGGCTGGTATGCCCCATTTCCCCCGGACGCAGTGGTGCGGGGGGTGTTTTGCTGCGGGCGGCGGGGCGGCGGAGCAGATTGCTCCGGCGGCAGCTCCGAGAAAAATGCGGCGCTGTCCACCTCCACGGTGGCGTCCTGCTGCTCAGTTTTGTGCAAAAGGCGGTGCAGGGAGCGGCCGTCCTCCTTGCGGGAATGCTCGTTTTCGTCCAACATGAGAATACTCCTTTTTTAGCCCACCGGAACGATGGTCAGCACGGCGCGGGCGGGCAGGCAGGTGGCGGTCTGATCCTCCGCCGACAGCCAGCCAAAGCCCTCGCAGATGTGATCCGGGCAGGGCGATTCAATAAACCGCGCGCTGCCGTTCTTTACCTCTATATGCACCGTATAATAACCGGTGTCCACACTGTAAGTCTCGTCCTTGTCCAGCGGAATGTCCAGCACGGCATTGTTGTCGCCGTAGATCAGCTGGGCAGTCAGTTTTCCGCCGGTGGCGTTGTGGCTGCGCACAGCCAGCAGCATCGCTGCTATGGCCAGCACCACCACGGCAAACAGGATATTGGTCAAAAGCTTTTTGTTCTTCATAGCTTACTGCTCCCCGGGCTTGAGCTGCTCCAGCTCTGCCAGCCAAAGGGTGGCGCAGGCATCGCTGGGCATCCGCCAGTCGCCCCGGGGCGAAAGGGTCACGCTGCCCACCTTGGGGCCGTCCGGCAGGCAGCTGCGTTTGAACTGCTGGGCAAAAAAGCGCCAGTAGAAGTTGCGCAGCCACTTGTACAGCACGGCGTCCGTGTACTCTGCCCTGCCCGCAAAGGCAGCCTTTGCCAGCCGGTAGATCTTTGCCGGGCCAAAGCCGCAGCGCAGCACATAATACAAGTAAAAATCGTGCAGCTCGTAGGGGCCCACCAGATCCTCGGTGATCTGTGCAATTTCGCCGTCCTTGGCGGGCAGCAGCTCCGGCGAGACCGGGGTAGCCAGAATATCCAGCAGCACATCGTGCAAAGCGGCGGTGGCGGCAGTCTCGGCTTCGTACTGCACCAGATAGCGCACCAGCGTTTTGGGCACACCGGCATTTACGCCGTACATACTCATGTGGTCGCCGTTGTAGGTCGCCCAGCCCAGCGCCAGCTCCGAAAGGTCGCCCGTGCCCACCACAAGGCCGCCGGTGCGGTTGGCAAGATCCATCAGCTCCAGCGTGCGCACACGCGCCTGCCCGTTTTCAAAGGTGACGTCCAGCACCTTTTCGTCCTGCCCGATATCCGCAAAGTGGCTGCGCACAGTGTTGGCAATGCGGATCTCCTGAAAGCTCACGCCCAGCTCCCCACACAAAATTTCGGCGTTGCTGCGGGTGCGCTTGGTGGTGCCAAAGCAGGGCATGGTCACCGCCAGTACATCGGCGGCGGGGCGGTGCAGCTGCTTCATGGCGCGCACTGCCACCAGTAGCGCAAGGCAGCTGTCCAAGCCGCCGGAAATGCCAATGACCGCCGTTTTTGCGTGGGCGTGCTCCAGCCGCTTGGCAAGGCCGTCGGCCTGCATTTTTAAAATCAGCTCGCACCGGGCGGCGCGGCGCTGCGGGTCGCCCGGCACAAAGGGCGCAGGGTCAATGCGGCGGGTGAGCACCGTTTCCTCCGGTGCAAGGTCAAATTCCACCGTGACGTAGCCCTCGGCGCTGGGCTCAAAGCTGGTGTTGCGGGCACGCTCGGCTTCCATGCGCTGGCAGTCCAGCTCGGTCTCGGCATGGTCGCCCGCAAAGGGCGCAGTCTCGGCAAGAATGCTGCCGTCCTCGGCGATGAGGTCGTGGCCGGCAAACACCATGTCCGTGGTGCTTTCGCCATGCCCTGCCGAGGCGTACAGGTAGCCGCACAGCAGCCGGGCGGACTGGTTTGCCACCAGTGCGCGGCGGTACTCAGCTTTGCCCACGGTCTCGTCACTGGCAGAAAGGTTTGCAATGACGGTAGCGCCCGCCAGCGCGTGGAAGGTGGAAGGCGGCAGCGCGCTCCACAAGTCCTCGCACAGCTCCACGCCCAGCACAAAGCTGGGCATCTGGCGGCAGCGGAACAGCAGCGACGTGCCAAAAAGCACCTGCTGCCCGCAGACAGTCACCGTCTGCACCTCGGTGCTGCCGGGGGTGAACTGCCGTTTTTCGTAAAACTCGCCGTAGTTGGGCAGGTAGGTCTTGGGCACGATGCCCAGCAGCTGCCCGCGGCACAGCACGGCGGCGCAGTTGTACAGCTTGCCGTGTACCAGCAGCGGCAAGCCCACCAGCGCCACGGTATCCAGCGTGCGGGTCTGCACAAGCAGCCATTCCAGCGCATCCAGTGCGCCCTGCTGCAAAGTGCGCTGCAAAAACAAATCGCCGCAGGTGTAGCCGGTAAGGCAAAACTCCGGGAATACCGCCAGCTTTACCCCACGCTGCGCGGCAGCTTGCAGCTGCTCCAGAATCTGCTGCGCGTTATAGGTGCAGTCTGCCACCCGCAAGGCGGGCGAAAAAGCAGCTGCCTTTAAAAAACCATCTTTCATAAGAGGATTTCACATCCTGTCTGTTTCAGTGTAGCCATGGTGACCCATGTTGACCATAGTATACCACAAACCGCATAAAACGGAAAGTAACAGTCTGGTAAAAGAAGTGTGAACGTGGGAAAACCCTCTCAGTCTCGTTTTTCCGGTTAGCGACTTCCCGGAGTGCACCCCTTCCGTCTGCTCACTTCGTTCGCAGCCACCCGCTCCCCACTCTGTCGCTAACGCGACATCTCTCCCCGACCGGGGAGAGTCTGTCCAAGGGGACGGCTTTGGGCGGTGATGGCAAACTTTCCGGTTGCACCTAAGGCGTCCCCTTGGGGGAGCTGGCACGGCGCAAGCCGTGACTGAGGGGGTACTGCCGCAGGCTTTCCGGCTAAAGTGCAAAGTTTCCGGCAGCGCAAAAAAGCTCCCCCTTCGGGGGAGCTGGACGCGACCAACGGGAGCGGACTGAGAGGGTTCAGGCGGGAACAGCACCCCTTCCGTCAAAGCCTACGGCTTTGCCACCTTCCCCAAGGGGACGGCTTTTCGCTGTGGCGGCAAACTTTCCGGCATTGCCAAAAGGCGCCCCCTTGGGGGAGCTGGCGAGCGCAGCGAGACGGAAGGGGTAAAAAAACACCCCCGCAGGCATAAGCCTACGGGGGTGTTATTATGCTAGTATGTTCCCTGCACCCCTAGGGGTACAGTCACGCAAGCATTGTCAAAGAGTCAAACTTAGACAAAGTTGAACTTGGTTTCGTTGACGATGTTCTTAGCGGTGCCGAAGCCCAGGTTGTAGATAGCAGCCAGGTTGCCAACAACGTTCAGAACGATGTTGCCAGCGCCCTTAACGCCCCACTTGAACTTCTGGAAGCCGGTGGTGTCATCGCCCAGCTTGTTGGTGTAGTTAACAGCCCAGATGTCGCCGAACTGCTTGCCGAAGCCAGCCATGCCAACGCCGGGCTTCCAGGTGCCGCTGAACATAGCGCCGACGGTGTTGTCCAGGAAGCCCTGAACGTACTTGTTACCGACGATGGTCACCATGTTCTTGCTGAAGTTCTGCCACTGAGCAGACTCCATCACGGGGGCCAGGTAGTCAGCAACGCCGCCACCGATAACGTAGGTCATTTCGTTCTCAGACACAGCAGAGAAATTTGCAGGCATCATCATAATGAATTACTCCCTTCAAAAATAGAAAAAATATTTTCGAACCGGTGTTTCCGGCTCAATCCTTACTAGGATGGCAATAATATACCACACTTTCCAGAAATGTTCAAGTACTTTTTTGAAAAAAGTGTAAAAACTGTGAAACCCAGTCCCGGCTTTTGTAGCAAATATGCACTGTTCATGCGGGTTTTTCTGGTGTGACAGTTTTTTTCGCAATTTTATGAAAAACTGGCTCTCAGAACCATAAGGCGGTGCTTTGCAATGAAAACAGTTGTTTTTGTGGACGAATTGCTGCTGGTAAACTTTGCCGCAGCCGCCGCGCTGCTGCTGGGCGCGGGGCTTTTGTGCGGGCGCAGCTGCACCGGGCTGCGGCTGTGCGCGGGCAGCGCGGCGGCTGCCGTAAGCACCCTTGCCCTGCTGGCGCCGCCGTGGTGCGCCCCGCTGGCGGTACTATATAAAATAGTCAGCTGCTGCTGCGTGGTAGCGGTGTGCTACGGCGTGCCCGGGGCGCGCAGCTTTGCCCGCCTGTGCGGGTGGTACGCGGCGCTGAACGGCGTGCTGTGCGGCGCGGTGGTGCTGCCCGGGGTGCAGACCAACAACCTGAGCGTGCTTTTGCCGGTGCGCCCGGGGCAGCTTTTGCTCTGCTGCGCCGGGGTGTATGCGCTGCTGCGCGGGCTGCTGGCGGTGTTTGGACGCCCGCAGCGGGGCTGCTTTGCCGCCGTGCTGCATCTGGCAGGGGCGGCTGTGCCGGTGCAGGCTTACCACGACACCGGCTTTACCCTGCAGGACCCCCTTGCCGGGCGGCGGGTGGTGCTGGTGCAGTACCCGCTGGTGCGCAGCCGGCTGCCCGCGCCGCTGCGGGAAACCTTAGACAGCTGGTTTGACGCCGGCGCTGCCCCGCCCCCCGGGCTTGGGGTACAGTTTGTGCCCTGCGCCGCCGTTACCGGCCGCTGCCTGCTGCCTGCCGTGCCCGCCGCACTGTGCTGCGGGCAGTGCCGCGTGCCCGGCCTGCTGGCGGCTTTTTGCGCCCCGGACGCCCCCGCCGGCGCATGGACGCTGCTGCTGGGGGACGATGTAGCGGAGGATGTGGGGGTGTAGCGCTCTGCGGAGCGCTACAAATGCATTTTCGCAGGAAGGGTCGTAAAGGGGGGCGGCATTTGCAGCGCCGCTTTCTGCGAAAGTGCAGCGCTGCGGGCAGCAAGCTCGCCCTCTCCGTCTGCTCACTACGTTCGCATCCACCTCTCCCAAAGGGAGAGGCCTTGGCAGTCCCCGCTTGATTCATCTTTTGACAAGAGTGCTTCCCTTTGTAAAGAGTCACTTTCAGATGAAGTTTTTGTACCTACATACTTTACGGTGTAACTGAAAACTTTTCCGCTATGCCAAGGGCTCTCCCTTTGGGAGAGCTGGCGCGTTAGCGCCTGAGAGGGCGAGCACGCTCCTCTTATAGTACATATAATAATTATTGCACAGGAGGGATATCCATGTTGCAGTTTTTCCGGCAGATGTGGCAGCGGCTGTGGGGGCGTTTGCGCTACTGCGGCGCGGTGCATTATCTGGCGGGCGGGCCCAGCCTGCCCCCGCCCCTGACCCCCGAGCAGGAAAAAAATCTGCTTGACCGCATGGCCGCCGGGGACGCCGCCGCCCGCGAGGAGCTGATCACCCACAACCTGCGGCTGGTGGTGTATCTGGCAAAAAAGTACGAAAACAGCGGCGTGCCCGCCGAGGACTTGGTAAGCATTGGCACCATCGGGCTGATCAAGGCGGTAAACACCTTCACCCCTGCCCGCAGCATCAAGCTTGCCACCTACGCCAGCCGCTGCATCGGCAACGAGATCCTGATGTACCTGCGCAAAAGCTCCAACCGCCGGCAGGAAGCCAGCATCGATGAGCCTTTGAACGTGGACGGCGACGGCAACGAGCTGCTGCTTTCGGACATCCTTGGCAGCGATGCCAACGCGGTAAGCCAGCAGCTGGAGCAGGACGCCGAGCGCGCCGTGCTGCGCCGCGCCGTGGCAGCGCTTTCGGCACGGGAGCGGCAGATCATGGAGCTGCGCTTCGGCCTTACCGACGGCGTGGAGCGCACCCAGAAGGAAGCCGCCGACGCCCTTGGCATCAGCCAGAGCTATATCTCCCGGCTGGAAAAGCGCATCATCCACACCCTGAAAACCCGCCTTGAAAGCGAGTAGCCGCAGGTACAGCGCTTGACAATCCGCGCTGGAGCGTGTATAATAAAAGCACAAAAGGCGCTGGCCCGGCAAGACGGGTTGCGGCTCCCAGCGGTTGTTTCGCCCCTTGGGCGGGGCTCACACCCTGCTGGCCGCTGCCCCAACAAAAATCCCCTGTTTCTGCCGCAGGCAGCGGGGCTTTTTGTTGCAACTAACTCCTTACCATACTAGATCAAAAGAAAAATGACCGTTCAGGATTGGGGAATCGTGGAGGCGGTCATTTTTTCTTTTTATCATCACTGTGTGATACAGTCCATGTGATCTGAAAGGTGATGTAGATTGCCCCGCCAAGCAGCGTGAGCAGCAGTACGACCTGTTCAAACGTCATGACGCATCCCCCCTTCCCGCCCTTAAGCGTCCGGGGAGAAACGAGATCTCAAAGAAAAAATTCGCTCTTGCCCGGCACTCAGGTACCGGTAAGGAGCTAGCTGCAACGGAGCCGACCGCTGCCTGCGGCAGAAACAGGGAGGCGAGGTTGGGGCAGCGGCCAGTAAGACGCGAGTGCCGCCCAAGGCACGAAGCGGATACTGGGTGCCGCAACCCGTCCTGCGTTTGTGGGCACAGCGCCTGATGGACGGCTTGCGCCGCCAGCTACAGCATACCATAAAATTACAGGTTTGTCTATAAAGCGTCCCTCTTTTGCGGAGGGGCGCTCAATTTTTTCCACGCATAGCGCCCAGCGCACAGAGCCATACTTCCGGTAAAGCTAAAAGACCGGGGGCGTTTGGATGTACAACAAGGTGGAGCTATGCGGTGTAAACACGGGGCAGCTGCCTGTGCTGACCGAAGCGGAAAAGCGTCAGCTGCTCACCCTTGCCCACGCCGGGGACAAAGCTGCCCGGGCGCGGATGGTGGAGGGCAACCTGCGGCTGGTGCTCAGCGTGGTGCAGCGGTTTGCCCAGCGGGGCGAAAATCTGGACGATCTGTTTCAGGTGGGGTGCATCGGGCTGATCAAAGCCATCGACAATTTTGACCCCGCGCAGCCGGTGCGTTTCTCCACCTACGGCGTGCCGATGATCATCGGGGAGATACGGCGATTCCTGCGGGACAACAACGCCCTGCGGGTAAGCCGTACCCTGCGGGACACCGCCTATCGCGCCATGCAGGCGCGGGAAGCGCTGGAAAAGCAGCTGGGGCGCGAACCCACCATGGACGAGATCGCCGCCGCAGCGGGCCTTGCCCGGCGCGAGGTGACCGCCGCGCTGGAATCGGTGGTAGAGCCGCTCAGCCTTGACGAGCCGGTGTACACCGACGGCGGCGATGCGATGTATGTCATCGATCAGGTGCGCGACCCGGACAGCGAGGAAAGCTGGATCAGCGGGTTGCAGTTCCGGGACACGGTAGCCGCCCTTACGCCCCGGGAAAAGCGCATTATGGAGCTGCGGTATCTGCGCGGTAAGACCCAGATGGAGGTGGCGCAGGAGATCGGCATCAGTCAGGCACAGGTAAGCCGGCTGGAAAAAGGCGCATTGCAGCAGTTCCACACTGGGGGATAAAAGCAGCCGCTTTTCGCTGCGCCCTCCATGAAAAAGTGGCTCAAAAAAGACCGCTGCACAATGCAGCGGTCTTTTTGGGGTTTAGCGGCGGCTGTATCTGCGCCGGGTGGCAGCCCCGCCCCGCAGGTGACGCTCGGCCTTGTTGCGCGCCAGCACGGCACGCACCTGCCCGTACAGCGCAGGGCTGATGCTGCGCAGCCGCACGGCAACGTCCTTGTGCACGGTGGACTTGCTGCACCCGAACGCAGCCGCCGCTGCCCGCACCGTGGCGTTGTGGGCGGCAATGTACTCGCCCAGCTGCACGGCGCGCTGTTCCGGATCGGCTTTCATATCCCGCCTCCCTGCGTTCCAGCTTTGCAATGGTATAACATACGCGCCGCCGGGGCGGAATATGTCTGCGGGCTTGACATTTTGTCCCCCGGCGCGTATACTGTGGGCGGACATAAAAACAGGGGCGCCGTAAGGCTGAGATCCGCATTGCGCGGAGTACCCTTTACCTGATCCGGGCAATACCGGCGTAGGGAGTTTGCGGAACTGTCCGGTACGTTCAACAAACCTCCATGCGTCTGCTGCCAGCAGGCGCATTTTGTTTTTGTGTACTACTATGAGAGAGGAATCTTTTCATCATGTCCAAAACCTATTCCAAGACCCGTATTCTGGTGGAATGCGCCCTGATGATTGCCATTGGCACGGTGCTTTCCAACATCAAGTTCTTCACCATGCCCAACGGCGGCAGCATTACCCTGCTGAGTATGCTGCCCTTTGTGCTGGTGTCCTTCCGCCACGGCGCAAAGTGGGGTCTGTTCACCGGTTTCGTGAACTCCTGCCTGCAAATGATCATGGGCTTCTACCCTCCTCCCGCCTCTACCTTCCTCTACTTCCTCGGTGAGGTGCTGCTGGACTATGTGCTGGCCTTTATGGCACTGGGTCTGGCCGAGCTGTTCGCCCGCCCCTTCAAGAACCGCACCGTAGGCGTAGCCGTGGGCACCTTTGCTGCCGGCTTCCTGCGCTTTATGTGCAGCTTTTTGTCCGGCGTGCTGGTGTGGGGCAACCTGAATGATGGTCTGGCCGCATGGACTTACAGCCTGACCTACAACGGCAGCTATATGCTGCCCGAGACCCTGCTCACCATGGTGGCCGCTGTGCTGCTGTGCCGCGTAGCCCCGCAGATCTTCGACCGTCAGGCACGCTAAGGCGTAGTTTTTTCAAAAAGAGCACTCCCCCGTTTTTTGATCCCCGCCGGACACACATCCTGCGGGGATCTTTTGCTGCAAAAATTTTCAAAAAACTGTTGACAAGCGTCCCTCCGGCTGGTATAATTACACACGTCGTCAGGCACGAGGACAAACATCTGGGGGTTTAGCTCAGCTGGGAGAGCGCTTGCATGGCATGCAAGAGGTCACCGGTTCGATCCCGGTAATCTC
>ENA-UEPS01000437-UEPS01000437.1-human-gut-metagenome-genome-assembly--contig:-NODE-437-length-35784-cov-6.581651_pt1 | contig 35784 bp, 28 predicted proteins | sample MGYA00242904_ERZ507924 | MGnify/ENA primary metagenome ERZ507924 (study PRJEB26167, sample SAMN06115422) | human gut metagenome | host: Homo sapiens | place: China:Sichuan | collected 2014-10-16...
CAAACAATGAAACATATACAGAATGGATTTTTTATCCAAAAAAATACTTTATCTTTATTCTTGACAAAGAAAATAGTTTCTGTATGAACTGAACCATCGCGCAATCGGTAGTTAATGCATTACATCCACAGATTGTTATATTATTCATTATCTATCCTGTGTGGTATTTCCGGCATACTGCGTTTCTTTAGTACACGCAACATTCGCCGGATTTCCTTTTCGAGATAGTGCCTGTTCAGCAGTAATCCTCTGCACCAGGTTTTATCTATTGTTTAGAGGCTGCTTCAATAACAATCTTACAGTTGGAGGATGGAAGCATGAAACTCGGCACTCTTTTGAGCGCGTTTGCCTGTATGACTCTGAGCATGGGGTTCGCCACCCCCGCCAAAGCGGAAGATCCCATCAAGATCGGCGTCTACATGCCTCTGACCGGACAGAACGCCTTCGCCGGGCAGCTTGAACTTGAAGGCATCCAGCTTGCGCACAAGATCACGCCCACCGTCCTCGGCCGCCCCGTCGAACTGGTCATCGTCGACAACAAGTCCGACAAGGTCGAAGCCGCCAACGCCGTGAAGCGCCTTGCCGAGCGTGACAATGTGACGGCCATCATCGGTACGTATGCTTCCTCCCTCAGCCTCGCCGGAGGCGAAGTCGCCGAACGCGCCAAGGTGCCCGTCCTCGCCACTTCCAGCACCAACCCCCTCGTGACGCAGGGCAAGAAGTACTACTTCCGCGCCTGCTTCATCGACCCCTATCAGGGAGCCGCCGCCGCGGCCTACGCCTACAAGACCCTCGGCTACAAGAAGGCCGCCGTCCTCACCGACGTGGTCAGCGACTACGCCGTGGGCCTCTCCAACTTCTTCAAGAAGTCCTACAAGAAACTCGGCGGCGAACTCGTTGCCGATATGAAGTACAGCTCCGGCGACCAGGACTTCACCGCCCAGCTCACCGAGCTCATCAGCAAGAAACCCGACATCGTCTTCATGCCCGCCTACTTCGCTGAAGGCGCCATCATCATGAAGCAGGCCCGCGAACTCGGCGCGACCTTCGTGCTCATGGGCGGCGACGCCATGGACAACCCCGACACCGTCAAGATCGCCGGCAAGGCCGCCGAAGGTTTCATGCAGACGGCGTTCCCCTATGACATGACCATGAAGGACATGAACGATCAGGCCAAGGCCTTCACGGAAGCGTGGAAGAAGAACTTCCCCAACAAGGACCCCAACGTGAACGCCACCCTCGGCTACACCTGCTACGACATGATCATCGACGCCCTCAAGCGTGCCGGAAAGGCCGACCGCGAAGCCGTCACCAAGGCTCTCGCCGAAACGAAGGGCCTCGCCACCCCTGTAGGAATCATGACCCTCAACGCGAACCATGATGCCGAAATCCCCGTCGGCATCCTCAAGTACGAGAACGGGAAGCGCATCTACCTCGGCGAAATCGTCCCTGAATAAGCCCCCCCTGTCCACGGCGGTGGAGGAAGGTTCCGCTTTCCTCCCCGCCTTTTTTGCCGTCCCCGGCCTCATTCGGGAGGGTTCCTCCCAGGCGGAAGGATTTACGGATTCCAAGGATTTTCAACGAATAAGGCAGGCACTATGAGTCTGGACATGTTTTTCCAGCACTTCTTCAATGCCCTGACACTGGGTTCCCTGTATGGCCTCATCGCCATCGGGTACACGATGGTGTACGGGATATTGCGGCTGATCAACTTCGCCCACGGCGACATTCTCATGTTGGGGGCCTATTTCGTCTTTTACGGCACCACGACATTCTTCCTGCCCTGGGGGGTGGCCGTGGTGGTGGCCATCCTCGCGGCCAGCGCCGTCGGCATCCTGGTGGACCGCATCGCCTACCGGCCCCTGCGCGACGCCCCGCGCATTTCGGCGCTCATCAGTGCCATCGCCGTGTCCTTCTTCATCGAAAGCCTCTCCGTGGTGGTGTTTTCCGGCCTTCCGCGCCCCGTGTACCAGCCGGAATGGCTCATGACGCCCATCAATTTCGGGCAATTGAAGCTGCTGCCGATCACGCTGGTCGTGCCCGTGGTCAGCTTCGTGCTCGTGCTCGGGCTCCTGTGGATCATCCACCGCACCAAACCGGGGCTGGCCATGCGGGCCATCTCCAAGGACATCGAGACCACGCGCCTGCTCGGGGTGCGGGTCGACCGCATCATCGCGCTGGCCTTCGGGCTCGGCTCCGCGCTGGCGGCGGCCTCGGGCATCATGTGGGCCCTGCGCTACCCGCAGATCAACCCCTACATGGGCATCTTCCCCGGCTTCAAGGCCTTCATCGCGGCGGTGCTCGGCGGCATCGGCTCCATCCAGGGCGCCATGATCGGCGGGCTGCTGCTCGGCTTCATCGAGATCATGACCGTGGCCTTCATGCCCAGCCTGTCCGGCTACCGCGACGCGTTCGCCTTCGTGGTGCTGGTGCTCGTGCTCCTCGTCAGGCCCACCGGCCTTTTCGGGCAGCGTTCGGAGGAAAAGATATGAAGACCTCCATGCGCAACCTGCTACTCAATCTCGCCGCCATCGGCCTGCTGGCCCTGTTCCTTGTCTGGGCGGAGACCAACCTCGACGGCTACAAGGTCCAGATCCTCAATCTCATCGCCGTGAACGCCATCCTCGCGCTGTCCCTGAACCTCATCTACGGCTTCACCGGGATGTTCTCGCTCGGGCACGCCGGGTTCATGGCCATCGGGGCCTACGTTTCCGCCCTGTGCGTGCTCCCCGCCGCCCAGAAGGAAATGATGTGGATCCTTGAGGACATCATCTGGCCCTTCTCGGTCATCCATACGCCGTTCTGGTTCTCGGTCGTCGCCGGGGGCTTCGTGGCCGCGATCTTCGGGCTGTTCATCGCCATCCCCGTGCTGCGGCTCGGCGGCGACTACCTCGGCATCGCCACGCTGGGGTTCGCGGAGATCATCCGCGTGCTCATCGTGAACCTGACGCCCATCACCAACGGCTCCCTCGGCATCAAGGGCATCCCCTTCCACGCCTCGCTGCTGGTCAACTACGGGTGGCTGCTCATCACCCTGTACTGCATGGTCAAGCTCTTGGGCAGCAACTTCGGCAACATCTTCAAGGCTATCCGCGACGACGAAATCGCCGCGAAGGTCATGGGCATCGACACCTTCAGGACCAAGGTGCTCTCCTTCTGCCTCGGCGCGTTCTTCGCAGGCGTGGGCGGGGCGCTGCTCGGCAACCTCCTGACCACCATCGACCCGAAAATGTTCACCTTCCTGCTGACCTTCAACGTGCTCATGATCGTCGTGGCCGGCGGCCTCGGCTCCCTCACGGGCAGCATCCTCGGCAGCGCGGTCATCACCGTCCTGCTCGAATGGCTGCGCGCCGTGGAAGAGCCCATCACCCTCGGCGGATTCGCAATCCCCGGCATCCCCGGCATGCGCATGGTCGTGTTCTCGCTGGTCCTCCTGTGCATCATCCTGTACCGACGCGAGGGCATCATGGGAATGCGTGAAATCACCTGGGACGCCATCTTCGACTTCTTCTCCCGGAGGAAACGCGCATGACCTCCTTCGCTCAGAACGGACTGCTGCTCGACGTGCAGCACGTGACCATGCGCTTCGGCGGGATCACGGCGGTCAACGACCTGTCCATGCGGATCCCCACGGGGTCCATCACCGGGCTCATCGGCCCCAACGGCGCGGGCAAGACCACGGCCTTCAACGTCATCAGCGGCTTCTACAACCCCCAGGAAGGCGACATCCTGTTCAAGGGCCACAGCGTGAAGGGCTTCCCGCCGCACCGGATCTGCAGGGCGGGCATGGCCCGGACCTTCCAGAACATCCGGCTCTTCGGCAGCGAAACCGCGCTGGAAAACGTCATGGTCGGCTGTCAGGTCCGCCGCAAAAGCCAATGGTGGATGCCCGTCTTCAGCCTGCCCAGCGCACGGCGCGAGGAAGAGGAAATCCGCGAGAAGGCGAAGGGCCTCATCCACCGCCTCGCGCTCGATTCCTACATGAACGAAAAGGCGTCGAGCCTGCCCTACGGGGCGCAGCGGCGCCTTGAAATCGCCCGCGCCCTGGCGACCAGCCCGGACTTCCTGCTCCTCGACGAGCCCGCCGCCGGGATGAACCCGCAGGAAAGCACCGAACTCATGCGCTTCATCCGGCATATCCGCGACGAGTTCGACCTGACCATCCTGCTCATCGAGCACGACATGAAAGTGGTCATGGGCGTGTGCCAGTACATCTGGGTGCTGGAATACGGCCAGCTCATCGCCGAGGGCGATCCGGACGCCATCCGCAACAACCCGAGGGTCATCGAAGCCTACCTCGGAGAGGACGTCAGCAACCATGCTTGAAATCAAGGATCTCCACGTCCACTACGGCGGCATCCATGCGGTGCAGGGCGTCAGCATGCGCATCCCGCAGGGCCGGATAGTCACGCTCATCGGCGCGAACGGCGCGGGGAAAAGCAGCGTCATCCGCTCCATCTCCGGCCTCGTGAAGGATACGAAAGGCGAAGTGCTGTTCACCCCGGCGGCCCGGGACGGCAGCGAGCCCAGGACGGAGCAGCTCCTCGGGAAATCCCCCGAGGACATCATCCGGCGGGGCATCTCGGTGAGCCCGGAAGGCCGCCGCATCCTCCCCCACCTCACGGTCGAAGAAAACCTCATGCTCGGCGCGTACATCCGCAACGATAAGGAAGGGATCGCGCAGGACATCGACTGGGTCTACAACCTGTTCCCGCGGCTCAGGGAACGCAGCTGGCAGAAAGGCGGCACGCTCTCCGGCGGCGAACAGCAGATGCTCGCCGTGGGCCGCGCGCTCATGAGCCGCCCGGATCTGGTGATGCTCGACGAACCCTCGCTCGGCCTCGCCCCGCTGCTGGTAAGGGAAATCTTCGACATCATCCTGAAAATCAACGCCGAAGGCAAAACCGTGCTGCTCGTGGAACAGAACGCCCTCGCGGCCCTGTCCATCGCGCACTACGCCTACGTGCTCGAAGTCGGCCGCGTCGTCGCCGAAGCCCCGGGGCAGGAACTCCTCAAAGATCCCAAGGTCAAGGAAGCTTATCTCGGTGGCTGATCCCCGTTCTCCATTCCACAAAAAAGGCGGCTTCAAGCCGCCTTTTTCTGTGCAACCATTTTGGCGCTATGCAGATTCCCCAAGGGGTAAGAGCCCCTGCTCCTGCATGAGAGCGTCCAGATAGCCCATGCCGAGGCACACGATGGCGGCTCCGTCCAAGGCCAGATCCCGCTTGCGGATATCCGCTTCAAGGATGTAGTGCCCGCAATTCTTACAGGAAACGGCGCGTTCGTCCGGAGTGCTTTCGGCAAAATGCAGGCGTAGATTGTCCGGCTTGTCGCACCCGCAGGAGGGGCACGCCGTACGCTGGAAACGCCAGTGCCGCCCACAGTCGGTACAGAACAAGCTCCGGTGGCCTTCCTTCTCATGGACGACGCTGAGTTCCGGTTTTCCTCCACAGTATGGGCAGGTCTTCCGGGCCGGATCGAAGGGCGCTTCGGGCAGGCTGTTCGCTGTGCGGGCCATAAGGATTTTCACCGTTTGCGCGATCACCATATCCAGCACATCCGGCGACAGGCCGTTTTTCTCCGCGAACAGGGCCAGCGGCTCCGGGTCATGCGCGAGGCTGGCCTTACACAGGCGGCGGACGCTTCCGGGCTTGAGCGCATCGCGCACCGCCTCCACCTGTTCCCGCGCGCCGGGGAAGCCCTCGGCAACGGCTTCGAGCACAGCCGACGCAATGGCTCCGGATTTTTCCGAACATACGGGCAATTCTTCAAAACGGAACATAGGAAAGCCGTCCAGCGGCTTGGTTTTCCGCGACAGCGCGTAGGCATCAAGCAGCTTGCCGCGCGCCAGCGCCAGCGGCGTGAACGCCCGGATCACGGCGGCGTGCTCGGGGTGGGATGCGGCCAGTTCGATCAGCAGACGGCGCAGGGCGGTATCATCGTACATCGGAAATCCTTTAGATTAGAGCAAGTGATTTTTGAGCGGATGTGCGGGGGAAAGGAGAAGCCTCTTCCAGAATACGGGAATACCCGCGAACTTCTCCCCTCCCCCACGCCCCCGCCGTTCCTTTCTCCATGCCTTCATACATGGCTGTCCGGCATCCATGCAGAAACGTCCCATCAATGCAAAACCATCAAAAAATCCGTCCAATTCATCCATCCCGCTACGGGAACAGACTTCAAGTGCAACATAAAAATCCGAGGGGGTCCGGGGGGAATCATTCCCCCCGGCGGAGCCTGAGGCAGAGCCTCAGCGGGTGCGGGCAGAGCCCGCATCATCTCCCTCCCCTCGCTTACTGTCCGCTATGCGCCGACGTGCTCGGCGTACTTGTCCGGATCGTCCGTGATGACATAGATCACGCGCACATCATCAGGATCGACGGCATGGGCCTTGGGGAACTCCTTCTTCAGCTCCTCCACGCGCTTGTGCGCGAGTTCGAGCATGGCGGCGCGTTCCCCGAAGCGCATGGCTCCGGTGGGACAGGACTGCACGCACGCGGGAATGCCGCCCGCGCTGATCCTGTCGATGCACATGGTACACTTCACGATGGCCCCGGTCTTTTCGTTCTTGCGGGGGATGCGGTACGGACAGGCGTCGAGAAGCACGTCGAAATCGTTCTCGGCGGTCTTTTCCGTATACACCACCGCGCCGGTGGCCTCGTCGTGAATCATGGTCCCCTCATCGGCGGCGAGCACGCACGGCGGGTTCACGCAGTGGCGGCACATGTCGGTGAAGAAGTTCCAGTAGGGTTTGCCGTTTTCATGCCGCCCTTCGCGGAACCGGACGATCTTGTAGGTATCGCCGTTCATATCGGGCGGGTTCTGGTAGGAACCGGTCTGCACGGTATCGGTGGCGGGCAGCTCGTTCCACTGCTTGCAGGCCACCTGACAGCCGCGGCACCCGGTGCAGCGGGATACGTCAACGAGAATAGTCTTTCCGTCGGACATGGCCTTCCCTCCTAAGCCTTGATTTTGTCGATGTTGACCATGAACGCCTTGTATTCGGGCGTCATGCTGTTCGCGTCACCGACCATGGGACTGAGCAGGTTTGCCGTGTCGCCGCATTCCTTGGGCTGCAGCCAGCCGTAGTTGAAGGTCATGCCCACCTGATGCACGGTTTTGCCTCCGCACTTGAAGGGCGTGAGGCGCACCGTGACCATAGCCACGGCGTCGACCGTGCCGCGCGCCGAGGAGATGCGGACCTTTTCCCCGTTGGCAATGCCCTTTTCCTTCGCCAGCTCCTCGCTGATCTCCACATACGCCTGCGGCTGCGCTTCGACGAGCCACGGCTGCCAGCGGGTGAACGCGCCCGTGCACCAGTGTTCGGTGCAGGAGTACGTGGTCATCACCAGCGGGAAGTCGGGCGATGCGTTGGCGATCGGGTTCATGTCCTTGCCGAAGCTATGGAGGGCCGGGTTGACCCGCTGGGCGGACATAATGTTCTTCTTGAAGGGGCTTTCCATCGGCTCGTAATGTTCCGGGAACGGGCCTTCGGCCAGTCCGGGGCCGTACAGGGCGCCGAGGCCCTCCGGCTGCATGATGAACGGCAGCTTGCCGCCCTGCATGGCCAGCGGCGGGGCCGGACCGTCCGGCACGTCGCCGATCCATTGCCCGTCCTTCCACTGCACCAGCGCCTTTTTCGGATTCCACGGCTTGCCCTGCGGGTCCACGGAAGCGCGGTTGTAGATGACGCGGCGGTTGACCGGCCACGAGTAGGACCATTCGGGATAGAGGCCGAGCCCGGTGGGGTCGACCTTCTTGCGCCGCTTCATGAGGTTTTCGCCAGCGCGGGTGAAGCTGCCGGAACAGATCCAGTTGCCGCACGAGGTCGAGCCGTCGGCCTGCAACAGGGGGAAGCCGGGCACGCATTCGCCCTTCTTGTATTCCACGCCGTTGATGGTCACGTCCTTGAGGAAGTAGCCGTTGATGTACTTCGCCACCCGCTCGGGATCGTAGCGGCCCTTGCCGTCCACGAAGTCGGTGTTCGCCGCCAGAATCGGCTCGGGGAACGTGCCGCCGTCCTTGGCGTACAGCTCCTTGAGCTTGCTCATGACGCGCCAGAACACGTCGCCCGTGGAGATGGCGTCGCCGGGGCCTTCGGCGGCGGCATACTTCCACTGCATCCAGCGCCCGGAGTTGGCCTGGCTGCCTTCCTTTTCCACGGAGGCGGTCACGGGAAGCAGGAAGCATTCGGTCTTCACCTTCTTGGGATCGAGGCCGGGGCCCTTCCAGAAGGACGCCGTCTCGTTGTCGAAGATGTTGACGTGGACCATCCAGTCAAGGTTCTGCAACGCCTTCCGGACCTTATTGGAATTCGGGAGGCTGCACGCGGGGTTCTGGCCCACACAGGTGAGGCCCTTGATCTTGCCCGCATACATGGCGTCGATCATGCTCATGACCGAGGCGTCCTGCCCGTCGTCGAGCTTCGGCAGATAGTCGTAACCAAAGCCGTTTTCAGGCGTCCCGCCTTCGGGATAGAAGGCCCGCATCAGGCTGGTGGCGTACTTGCCGGTATTGCTCATCCAGTTCAGGGACTGCGGGTTCGCCGTCTGGGGCGTGGTGCCCGCGATGTACTGCTCCAGCGTCTGCCACGAAGCCTTGGGAGCCTTGAGGTAGCCGGGCAGATAATGCGACAGCAGGGCGTGGTCGGTGGACCCCTGCACGTTGGGCTCGCCGCGCAGGGCGTTGATGCCGCCGCCGCAGATGCCGATGTTGCCGAGCAGGAGCTGCACGATGGTCATCGTGCGGATGTTCTGCACGGCCACGGAATGGTGGCACTGGCCGAGGGCATACATGATGGTCCCGGCCTTGTCCGGCTTGCCGGTGGCGGCGAAGGCCTTGTACACGGCCAGCAGATCCGCCTCGGGCGTCCCCGTGATCGAGGAAACCTTCTTCAGATCGTACCGATCATAATGCTTTTTCATCAGCTGGAAGACGCAGTGCGGGTTCTTCAGTGTATCGTCGCGCTTGATCAGGCCCTTGCCGTCCTTCTGGAACGACCACGAGGACTTGTCATAGGCGTGTTTCTGCGCGTCATAGCCGGAGAACAGGCCGTCGTTGAACGAGAACTTGGGGTTCACGAGGAACGCGGCGTTCGTGTAGCTCAGTACGTAATCCTTAAAATAGAGATCATGATCGAGGATATACTTGATCATGCCGCCGAGGAACGCGATATCCGTGCCCGAGCGAAGCGGGGCGTACATGCTTGAGCGTGCCGACGTGCGGGTGAAACGGGGATCGACGTGGATAACCTCGGCCCCCTTGTCCTTTGCCTTGAGCACCCATTTGAACGAGATCGGGTGGTTTTCAGCTGCATTGCTGCCTTGAATGAGAATACAATCACTGTGCTGGAGATCGATCCAGTGATTCGTCATCGCGCCGCGTCCGAACGACTCTGCCAGAGCCGGTACAGTGGGGCCGTGTCAGACCCGGGCCTGGTGATCGATGTACACCAGGCCGTAGGAGCGGGCGAAGACGGCCATGGACCAGCACTCTTCGCTGTCGACGTTGGAGCTGCCCAGATGGGCAACGGACTCGACACGGTTGACGGTCTGCCCTTTCGCATTCTTCTTGACGAAGCCGGCGTCACGCTCTTCCTTGAGGTGCCGCGCGATGCGATCGATGGCGAAATCCCAATCCTTTTCCTCCCACTTGTCGCCGTAGGGAGCGCGGTACAGCACCTTGTCCAGGCGGCGGTCGTTGGCGGCCGTGGTCTGGTAGATGCCCGCGCCCTTGGCGCACAGCGAGCCTTCATTGATGGGATGTTCGGGGTCGCCTTCGATATTGATGATCTTGCCGGTCTTCGTATCGGTGCTGCACAAAAGCCCACACCCCACCGCACAGTAGCAGCAGATGGAGGTGGACTGTTTGGCGGTTTTGATCCGGTCGTATTTGGTCAGTTCCTGAGCAAAGGCTTCGATGGGAAGCACACTCACGCCAAGGCTGGAGAGCAGGATTCCCGCGCCCAGCCCGCATGACAACTTGAGAAACGATCTGCGTTCCATAGTCACTCACACGATGATGAGGGTTATCCGAATGCCCGGACCGCTGACGGCGGACGGATTTTCGGAGAATTCCCAGTCACGGTACAGGAAGAAACCGTTTCATTCAAGGCGACCCCCTTTCTTTTTCGTAATGTTAACAGCCTATTGAGAAAACAAGTGCAATCTTCAATTATGCTTATAAAAGCATAATAAATCAGTAAGCTGTACGCGGAAGCAGCCCTGTCCGGAGCCTTCCGGCCCAAATAGGGCGTGTCGTGCCCCCACCCAAAAAGGACATGGTCTCACGGTATTAGGAATCTATCAAAAAAAGCAGATCTCTTTTGGGACAATCTCGGAAAATGAGCAGAATGTCCGCAATGTCGCGGAAAAACCGTTCTCCGGGATACGGCGAAGGCGTGGGGAAACCGTTTTAGCGGCGGGGCAAACATGGATACCGAGCCTCTCCTGCGGGTGCCACAGGGAATCCGCCTCATGGCCGGGACAGGGAACCTCCCGGCATCCGTTCATCCTGCGCAACAAAAAAGGACTGCCCCAAACAGGGCAATCCCTTCCGTTGCATGAAGGCGACGGGCCGCCAGTGAGGAGCGCACATCAGAAGCAGCAAACAAACAGAACCATGAAAAACCGTCATGGAATCGCACGCCTTGAGCCGAAGCCTCGACCAGGCTGCCCTCCTGCCCTGCATCCCGCCCAAGCCACACACGAGGCGGCGAGAACACTCTCCCCAGGAAAAGGGAAAAGCACTTCAGAAGAAGCGCCATAGACGGAAAAGTACAACGCTTCCGCCTCCATACCGCCACCGTTCATCCCCTCATCCGGCCAACAGCCTCTCTCCGGCGCAACGCCTCAACGAAACGTCATTTTTTGATCAAACCGGACGAATACACGCAACAGCGGGACTTCCCGGACTGCTTCGCCGCGTACATGGCTATGTCGCTCTGCCGTACCAAGTCGTCCAGCTTCGTTCCCGGGTCCGCGCTCGACGCGATACCGATACTCGCGGACATCACGCGCAGGTAATCCGAAACCTGAAACGCCTCCAACAGACTTTGCAAAAGCCGATTGGCCTTCTCTTCCAAAAACGCTAAAGACCGCTCACCAACAAGGCAGATTAAGAACTCATCACCGCCGAGCCGTACGATGAAATCCCCGGGGAACGCTTCCCGCATCAGCCGGGCAACGAGTTCGAGCGCCCCGTCGCCGATGTGGTGGCCGTGAGCGTCGTTCACTTTTTTGAAATCGTCCAAATCGACATACAGGAGGCTGAGCTGGTTCTCTTTCCTGTTCTCGTTCATATACTCATAGAAGAAACGGCGATTGTATAATCCGGTCAGGGCATCGGTATTCGCGCTGATCCAGATCTGGTGCTCGAATGTCCGCTCGATGGTTACGTCACGGCAGAAGCAGAACTGCCCCACCCGGTTGCGGAATACGTCAAAAATGGGTTCTTCATGGAACTCCAGAATCCGCTCCTCGCCGTCGCCGTGCAACCGTATTTCGAAGTGCCCCTCCCCGTAGGTCTTGCAGAGGCTTTTCTGGATAACGTGCTTCCATTCCTCATAGGGCTTGCCGACGATGTTCTTTTCCTTCGCGGCGAAATATTCCTCAAACTTGGCGTTCACATTAATGATCCGCCCGTCGTTGCCGCTGATGAGGATCGCAAACGGCATATTCCTCAGGAAGATCTCCAGCTCCGCGCCCATGTTCGCAAGATCGGTCACGTCATGCGCGATGCCGACCGTCCCGAGGATCGTCCCGTCGTCGTCGAACAGCGGGGACTTGTATGTCTTGAACTGACGCATCCCCTGTTTGCTCTTGACCATTTCGTCAAAAAGGCAGGTACGCCTTTCCTCAAGCACGATCTCGTCAGACTCCAGACAAATATACTCGCCCTGCTCGTATTCTTCCTTCTTCAGATCCCATATGTAATAGTGGCCGCGTCCTTGTACGTCCTCCTTCTTCTTGCCTACGGCATGGCAAAAACCGTTGTTGACCTTCAGGTGCGACCCTTTTACATCCTTAAACCAAATAAGATCGGGAATGCTGTCGATGATCGTATCCAGATACGTCTGGGTCAGGCGGCTGTCTTTCCTATGCTTGATGCCCGCTAATATCTTTTTGAAGCGTACCGCACTGAAATCCCTATGGAAAGGCTTCACCCAGATGTCGTCGGCGGCCTCCAGGGAAGGGGTGCGGAGAACGGAGAACACTTCCGCTTCCATGCAGAACACCAGGATCGCCCCCGGCTTGCACAGTGCTCGAACCGCTTCCGGACGCTCCGCCACGAGCAGATCAAGAACGATGATATCACTGCCCCGCACGGCTTCCGGAGAAAAACTCCGGTAACCGGAAACCTCATGCTCAAACCGTTCCAGCGGAGCGATGTTCCGTACGTCTGCCAAAAGCAGAGGATCCTCGCTGAAAATCCTGATGTCGAGCTTACACCTGTACACGTCCTATCCCCTTAAATGATGTATCACGGACACCATGCCCGGCCTTCGTCAAAACCGGGCCTCCTCGGAAGCACGAAGGCCCCTCTTCCCCCAGCTCTCAGTGAAACGATTCCTTTCCCAGCAAAAACGGTTCCCTCATTCTCTTGTTTACGGCACTTTGACGTTCCTCTGGGTCAAAACAGGCTCCTCTCCCGCCGGTTGGCTAAACCGGGAGCCCCTTTGTATCAGCCTATGCTGTTCAGCATTGCAATGCCAGCACTGTTTTGGGCCCTCCGTCGGTGCTATTGCGTAACCATCCATCATGATTTCCTTCATGCGGCACAGATTTTCTTCAGCGCGGCATCCGTTTCAAAAGCCGGGACGAAAGGCGTTTCACGATGGCCGAAGAAGGGGTGCGCCGCAGCGGGGACGGCAGCATGACCGCCAGCCGGGCGGCCTCGCCCCGTGAGAGGCTTGCGGCGGATTTTCCGAAGTAATGCCGGGCTGCGGCCTCCGCCCCGTAAACGCCGTTGCCCCACTCCGCGACGTTCAGATACAGCTCAAGAATCCGCTCCTTGTCCAACGCGAGTTCCAGACGCCATGTCATGATGGCTTCCTTGAGCTTCCGCAGGATAGAACGCTCGGGCGTAAACCACAGGTTCTTGGCAAGCTGCTGCGAGATGGTGCTGCCCCCGGCGGCCATCCGGCCTTTATCCCAGTTACGCTTCAACGCATCGTACATTTGGGAAAAATTGAATCCGTCGTGCTTCCAGAACAGATCGTCTTCGGACGTCACCACGGCTTGGCGGAGCGCCGGAGCAATGCGCTTGAGCGAAACCCACTGCTGCCGGATACGCATGGCCTTGCCGTCCTTCGCCCTGGGGCCGTTCTGCCATTGCTCCTGACGGTATTCCATAAAAGACGTGGTCCGCGGCTGTTCCGTCTCCAGCCAGCCGACGGGAGGCCACACCAGATATCTTCCGATATCCAGCATGAGGAAGAGGGTTACCCCGAAGAGCAAACTGCGTACCGGACGTTTTCGCCATGACGCGGCTCTATTTCGCACGAATGTTGTGAAAAAAGACATCGCAGAACCGTACCCCCATCACCCCGCTCCTGCAAGGAGGGATGCAATCCCTGCCTGTGGAAAAGGCCAGCATTCGGAGAAAGGCGCATGGGGCTCCGAGCTTGGGAACCTGCGGGAGAAAGATTGGAAAGCATCAAAAAAGATTAAGCGATAGGCTGTTACAAACTCTCAGGCAACGCTACAATGAGAATATCCGCCGAAAACGTTTTCCGCCTTCGAGCGCCTTTTCCCCGACCCGAAAAAACGGCGCTGCCGGAATCCTTTTCCGACAGCGCCGCGCGCATACAGGGGAGACGTCATACGGAAACGCTCCCGTTCCTTCCCTAAAGTTTGCCCGCCATGCGGCAAAGCCGGACCCCTGCCGTCAGGCCGGGGAATCGAGGAGATACCCCCCGTCGACGGTCACGGTGATGCCCGTCACATACGAGGAGGCGTCCGAAGCCAGCCAGACGAGCGTGCCGATAAGCTCGTTGGGATGCCCCATCCGGTGCATGGGCGTGGCGTCCACCCCGCGCTGCGCCTTGGCGCGGTAGCTGCCGTCAGGGTTGAACAGCATCTGGGCGGGGTTGTTGTTCGGGAAAAACCCCGGAGCCACGGCGTTTACGCGCAGTTTCGGGTTGAAATCACGGGCGAGGTGCGCGGCGAGGGACTGGGTGAAATTGCTCACCCCCGCCTTGGCAGCGGCATAGGCGATATGTCCGCGGATAGCCGTGAACGCGCTGATGGAGCTGAAATTGATGATCGATCCGCCGCCGGGGTTGTCGAGCATCTTCGCGCCGTACGCGAGGCAAGGCCAGAAACAGCCGCCGAAGAGGTTCAGCGTCACCGTATCGAACTGCGGCTGTGCGTCGAGATCGAAAAGGCTCTGTTCGTCCGTGTAATACGCGCCTTTGACGTTGCCGCCCGCGGTGTTGATCACCACGTCGATCCCACCGAAATCGCGCATCACGTCTTCGGCGTGTTGCCGGATCTCGTCCTGGCTGAACGAATTTACCTTGTAAGGCTTTATCTCCACACCCACGTCGCCGATTTCGAAGATCAGAGTGTCCAGCCGTTCCCTGCCGGAGTTGTAACACGCCGCCACGTTGGCCCCCGCATAGGCCATCGCCCGCACGGCGGCCCCGCCAAGGGCCCCGGAAGCACCGGTCACAACGGCGGTTTTCCCTTTCAAACTGAACAGCGCATGAATATCCATCTCGTCCTCCTGACAGGTTAACGCGCGTTGTCTCCATCTGACTCCAACCGTGAAGCTCATTCCTCATCAAGCCACGCGGCCTTCTCGAAACGCAGCGTCCGATCCGCGGGATAGGCCTGCTTCCAATAGGCCGCGCACGCTCCAGAAGTGGCGCTCCAGAGATCGGGGTCACCCGTAACCGCCCGCATGAGCCTGTCCAGCACGGCCCGGGCCGCCCCGAACTGCATGAGGTATGGCTGGATCACAAATGTGGACTGCCTTCCCCACGCCCGCACGCCTTCCAGCTCGGCGGCCCAGTTTTCCCAAAGCGCCCGCGTCTGCACGAGCCCGCTCCCCTTGCCCACTCCGGGGAAAAACATGAAGAACTGCGTATCCATCGCGTAATAATAGGGCAACATGAGCAGCGTGTGCCGCCGGTCGTAATCCGTAATCCAGTAGTGCGGGATGTCGTCCGCCATGGAGTTGCCGAAATACCCGCAACCGGCTTCGAGCAGCAGTTCCCCTGTGGCGTCGGAAACCGAACCGCCCGGATAATCGTCCCCCGTGCGCGGCAGCGTGAACCATCCCTCAGGCCGCGTGCCCGTCAGCTCCGCAAGCCCCGAAAACGTCCGCTCAATGCGTTCCCGTTCTTCGTCAAGGGAAAGCCCCGCCACGTCCTCCTTGGCGAAGGAACCGGCGGCGATTTCGTGGCCGTCCGCATGGGCGCGGCGGACGCTCTCGGGAAAGGCCCGGGCCATCGCCAGCGGCACGGCGAACGTGGCCTTCACGCCGTAAGCGTTCAGATAGTCGATGAGCCAGCCGCCGGATACCGCATTGCCCCACACCGTCCGGGCATAGGCGATCGCCGCCTCATCAATACCCTCGGCACCGGCTGGCACGCTGTAGTCCACCACCACGGACACGGCGGCCTTGCCCGCAGGCCACACGATGCCGGAAGGCGACATTTCATCCGAAAGCGTGAAATCTTTTTTCCAAGGCATGGCGTCCTCCGGGATCAGGCTGAAGCCGGCCCTTCGGCCGGAAACCGTTCAAGGATGTAGTCAGCAAGCCACGCGGACGTGGCGAACAGCACGTCGCCGTCCTCCCGCGTCCGGCGGAAAAACCGCCGCAGCATTTCGAGGCGGCAAAGCCTCCCGCACAAGTGCGGATGGATCACGATGTTCATATAGCCGGTCGTTTCGCGGGCGGCGGCATAGGCTTCGAGAAGCGTCTGGAGGAACGCTTCGGGGGACTGGATGCGCTGCTGCTCGTTGCGGCTTCCGAACCATCCGAAATAGAAAAACATCGCGTCGTCATGGATAAAACTGATCGGCAGGTTGAGCATCCATTTCCCGATGTTTTCATAATAGACATAGAAGGGAAACTCGCCCTGCGGCGTATAGGAAACATATGTGTAGGCGTGATCCCGGAGCGCGGCGAGGTCGTGCTCGCTGCGCGTGCCCGCCGGGTATTGTCCCGTCAGCCCCTTGATGAGCGTATCCGTCCTGTCGATGTGGACGGCCTCCTCCTCAAGCGTCGGGGGGATGTGGTGATCCCACATGTGATTGGCGACTTCGTGCCCTTCCCGCACGGCGCGCCGGAGCACTTCCGGATATAAGAGCCCCGTCTGCCCGGGCAGGAACAGCGTCGTTCTGACGTCGAATTCGCCGAACACGTCCAGCAGCCGCCACAATCCGGTCCGGCCCCCGAACTCGCCCTGCGCGCACCAGAGTTTCGGTTCGCGGAGGAACTTCCGAAAAATCATCGCGTCGAAATCGACCGTAAAGTTGATGATGACCCTGACGCCGCCGGGAAAGACGAATCCCGGGATATCCTTGATCCGGCGGGCCGTTTTGTTCTTGAGCATCAACGGAGCTTCCTGCATCGCCTGTACTCCCTCTGGGTAAACCCCATTACACTTCAGTGATCATGCCGCCCGACAGATTGAGGGACTGCCCCGTCAGATACGAGGACACGTCCGAAGCCAGGAACAGCGCCGTCCTCACAATGTCGTCCACGCTGGCCATGCGGCCCAGCGGAATGGTTTTCCGGATGGCCTCGCGCAGGGTTTCGGCGGGAACGCCCAGACGTTCCGATTCCGCCGCCACCCGGGAATCCACCATCTCGCTCTCGACGGGGCCGGGACAGATGCTGTTGGCCCGTATGCCGTCGGCGGCGTACTCCACCGCCACGGACTTCAGGAGCATGATCAGCCCCGCCTTGCTGACGGAATAGCCGCTGTACCCCGGCAGGGGGCGCTTGCCCGCCCCCGACGCGACGGCGACCACGGACCCGCCGCGTGCCCGCATGAGGGGCAAGAACGCGTGCAGCAGGCGGAACGTGCCGTGTACGTTGATGTCCTGCGTGCGCAGCCACGTTTCAATGGAGTCTTCCGTCAGCTTCACGGGATCGGGGAAGACCCCCGCGCACTGGATCAGGATATCGATGCTCGGAAACAAGCGCCCGACCGCATCCCGCATAGCCTCGACCTGCGCGGCGGAGCATACGTCCGCCGTGAACGCCCGGGCCACCACCCCTTCGGCTTCCAGTTCCCGCGCCCGTTCGAACACACACCCGTCCCTGTCGGCGAGGCAGACGGATACGCCCTGCCGGGCCAAGGCTCCCGCAATGTGAAAACCGATGCCCCTTGCCTTCCCGGCACCCATCACAAATGCCGTCTTGCCTTTCAAATCCGTATACATAACGTGCATCCCTTGTTGTGGGCCGGACGGCAGCGGAGGAAGGAGGCCGCCCGGCCCGGGGAGTGGAGAATTCCCAAAAACCTAGAACTGGCGCGGCCCCCAGATCTTCATCCTGTGCCCCGCGAACAGGATGGCCGCACAGACGGCAATCATGACGACGTGCATGATGAGCATCCCGGAGATGCCGAACCCGCCCGGCATGGTCACCGAGAGCAGCAGGAAGGGGAACAGCGGGATGAGGGCGTACACGTTGTTCAGGCCCACTTCAGCGGCCGCGGGCGTCTTGAAATCGCTGTCCACGATGCGCAGCAAGGCGAGCCCGCTGGCCGCCGTACCGGTAACCAGCCCGAATACGACCAGCAGCCGCTCCAGCCCGAAGGAGCCGACCCTGCGGCCGAGGTACAGCACGCCGAGAAGCGTAATCAGCGTGCACACGACGATGACGAGGATGAACGGAATGAAATACTTCATGACCGTCGCGGCGCTGACCGCCATGAGCGCGGAAATGATCATGTAGTCGATGGTGGTCCCGAGGATGCGGTTCTGCGCGTCATCGCTGTAGAAGGCATTCGCGGCGGTGTGGTTGATGACGAGGCGGACGATCATGCCCGCGAACAGCGCATAAAGGTAAATGAACCCGAAAGAGGCCGTCTGATAGTTCGGCGGAAGGACGAAATACTTGAGCACGTAGCAGACGATCCAGCCCAGCCCGTACACGGTGGCGGCGACGGCGAAGTGCAGCGCGAACGTATCCACGTTGCCGCTGTGGGTCGTCAACTGGCAGGCGGGGACCCGCTTATCCTCCGGGCGGAGGCCCTTCAGGAAATCGGAGGAAAGCTCCTTCGTGCCGTAGGTCGCATAGCCCTTGCGCAGCCCCCAGTTGGCGAGGGGCACGCCCACGAAGTTGGCGACCATGAACCCCGCCGCCGCGTAGGCCAACCCCATGGAAACGCAGTCCGGCAAGCCATAGTCGTTTTGCCACGACATGCCCACGGAAAGGGCCTGACCGGGACCGAAAGCAAAGCCGAACCCGGCGAGGAACCCCGTCGCGGCGGTCAGGTCGGACCCGGTGATCTTGGCGTAGAGCTCCGTAATCCCGTAGCCCACGGTCGCCTGAAGGCCGTAGAACAGCCAGAACAGCAGATCGATCCACAGAGCGCCCTTGATGAGCGTCATGCTGCGGCCCTTGGTGTGCGTGCTGAAGCACCCGAGGCCGATGATCCCGAACCCGAAACTGAACAGATGGAAAGAAATCATCCCGAAATCGCCGACCTTGAGCGGCACCCAGCCCTCGGGCGAGGGATAGCCTATCCACCCCAAGTTGATCAGCGCAAACCCGAGCGTCCCGGCGATGATCCCCGCCGGAACAAGATACTTCTGCAGAAACGTCACTTTGGCGCGCAGCCAGACGCTCAGGAGCAGAAGAAACGACATCCACATGACCGCCATCAGATAAGGAAGAAACGAGCTTTCCATGCTGCACCCGGAGAGTTGCGGGGCGCTTCCCGGCATGGGGAGGCGGCCCGGGTTTCGAGGCCCTTCGTCCGCCCGGCGGCGACGAGGGAAAAGCCGGTGACGCGGGGAGGCAGTGGCCTGAGCACGGGAAGGAACACCCCGTTCAGGCGCTTCTCGTTCAGAAGGCACTTGTAGACAAGCAAACATAATGCCAACATGATATTCCATATAAAAGATGAAATTTCAGTATGATATTGACAAATCAGGATCAGCGTTATATTCCTTTTCCAAAAAACGGGACTGCATAATCCCGAAAACGGGATTTATCCGTAAAACGGGAATGGCCTCGGAGGTTCCGCCATGTACGCAGGGACAGTATCGCCATCGGACCCCATCCTCGCCGCGCTGACGCTCTCGCTCCGCCTTTCGGCAGCCCCGCTCAGCGAGAGGCACCTCTCCCTCATCACCGGACAGCCCGAAGAAAACATCCGGCAGATCTTATTGGATTTGGAAGGATTCGGCTTTGCCGCAAGGACCGAAGCGGCGTGGACCTGCGGCACAGTCCCGCCGTCCCTGCTCGGCGCGATGGCCGCCACGGTCCGGGCCAAGATTCCCGAATCCCGGATGCCCCACTATCTGGGCTTCCTCCTCCCGGACGCCCCGCTTGAAGAATGCGAACTCGTGGTGCGGTATCTGGACGAGGAACTGAACCAGCAGGCCCCGGAAACCCTGCTCTGCCTCGAATTCGTCATCCGGTACCTGCGGGACTGGGGAGAAACCCACGCCGACGCGGCCTTCCAAAAAAGCTCGCAGTACGCGGAGATGGTCCTCATCGTGCAGAGCCAGTGCCTGTTCCTCAACAACCAGATGCAGATGGCGGTCAAGCTGACGCCCATCGCCTACGCCCTGACGCAACAGTCCGGAAATGAGCGCTTCAGGACGCTGGTGGCGATTTTCGGGTGCTACCTCAAGGTGTTTTCCGACGAGCCGCTGCCGCAGGACATTTCCCGGTACGTGGAGCGGCTTGGGGAACTCCCGGATCTCGGGGACAAGGAAATGCAGGACTGTCTGCCGCTGTTCCGGGGCATCCTGCATTACGTGCGCGGCGAGTACCCGCATGTCCTGAAATATTATGAACAAAAACTGGAAGTCTACGGCTGGAAATACCGGCGCTTCGCCATGCTGCTTGCATCCTGCGCCAGCCAGTCCGCGTTCTACCTGCGGCAATACCACCTCTCGCTCGGCATCAACGAATCGTCCCGGCGCACGGCGGCCCTTGCCGGGGACCGTATGCTCTCCATGTTCTGGATGCTGCATCTGGCCTTCGCCATGCTCCGCGTCGGGGACATGGACGCCGCCCTCCTCAATCTGGACTGCCTGTTCATGGCATTCGACGCACGGCAGTACAACAAGACCGCCGTCAGCACCGTCCGGGGCATCGCGCTCTACCATTATCTGAACGGGCGCCTCCGGTCCGCCCATGCCCTGCTCACCGGGCAGGCCGCGAGGGGCGTTTCTCCCAACGCGCCGCACGTCCCCTTCGAAGACCCCCTCAACCTCGACATGCTCTATGCGCTGGAACAGGCCGGGTTTCCGCCAATCTCGCGGTACCCGCTCGCTCTTATCGTAAAAAAGCTCAAGGAAGGCACCAACCGCCAGCTCAGGGGGGCTGCGCTGCGTATTGAAGCCCTCCGGCTGCGGGATCGCGGCGGAGATCCGAAGCGTGAGCAGACGCTGCTGCGCGAGAGCCTGGACTGCATCGCCGGAACGGGCGATCGCCGCGAAGAAGCCCTCAGCGCCAATGAACTGGCGAACGTCCTCGAACGGACCGGCGATGCGGCCTCGGCGGCGGCCCTGCGGGATCAGGCGGAAGCCTGCGCCGGGTTCCGCGTCGACCGGAGCGTTTCCTACCAGCAGATGGTCCTTCTTTTAACCCGCCATTCCCAGGGAAACAGGCTCCCCGCCCTCGGCGACGGGCATTACGGCTGTCCGCAGGACTCCTGCGTGGAACGCTGCCACCGCGCGTTCAACGCTTTCTCCAATGAAACATGCCTGACCAGCGCCCTGCACCGTTTGGTCGCCATCGCCCAGAAGGAATTGAAGTCGGAACGCGGAGCGCTGTTCCGGCGGGACGAGGACAACCGGCTTGCCTGCGTCGCGGCCGTCAACCTGACCGACATGGAACTGAAAAGCGAGCAGATGCGCCCGTGCCTCGAATGGCTCGACGGCTTTTCCGACCGCCCTGCCGCTCCGGGGCGCGGCGAGCAAGGGCTTTGTTTGCCTCTCGACATCGGCGAATCCGGCCTTTGGCTGCTCTACCTGGACAGCACCTTTACCGACGGCCCATTCGCCCACCTCCATCAGCCCGAACTCCATACCCTCTCCTATTTGTTCGCCTCGGAAGTACGCTCCGCCCTGCGCCTCAAAAAAGTGCGCGACGAGGAATCGCGGCACCAGAAGGAACGCTTCCAGTCCGTCGTGCTCCAAGAGGACAGAAACATTGCCCCCTTGTTCGGAACCGGCCTCGGGGAGCTGCTCGAACAGGTCAGGCACGTGAGCGTGACGGACGCGCCCGTGCTCATTCTGGGGGAAACCGGCGTCGGGAAGGAGGTCATGGCCCGGCAGATCCACCTCATGAGCCGCCGGAGCGGGCCTTTCATCGCCGTTCACCCCGCGAGCACCCCGGAACACCTTTTCGAGAGCGAGTTCTTCGGCCATGAGCGCGGCGCGTTCACCGGAGCCATCAAGCAAAAGCTCGGCTTCTTCGAAATGGCCGACGAGGGGACGCTCTTCATCGACGAAGTGGGAGACATCCCTCCGGCGATCCAGACGAAACTCCTCCGCGTCCTTCAGGAGCAGCGGTTTATCCGGGTCGGCGGCACGCGGGAAATCTATTCTTCCTTCCGGCTCATCACCGCCACGAACAAAAACCTGTGGCAGGAAGTGCAGGAAGGCCGTTTCCGTGAGGACCTGCTCTACCGCATCTCGGTCGTCCCGCTCATGCTGCCGCCGCTGCGCGAACGCAGGCAGGACATCATCCCCCTCGTGCAGAACTTCATGGAGCATTTCTGCCGCCGCTACAATCAGCTCCCGTTCGCCTTGAATCAGGAGGAAACCGCCGTCCTCCGCAGTTACGATTGGCCCGGAAACATCAGGGAGCTCAAGAACGTGATCGAGCGGGCGGTCATCCTGAACCGCCTTCCGGCCCTGAACGTGCCGCACTCGCCGCCGCACCGGAAAACCAGCGAGGAAACGCCGAACCGCCGCGGGTTTGTGGTCGACGACATTCCCACACTCGACGAACTTGAGAGGCGTTATCTCGAATATATTTTTAATATCGCCTCTGGCTGCGTGTACGGGGAAAAAGGCATGACGGAACTGCTCAATCTCAAGCGTTCCACGTTGTACACAAAGCTAAAAAAACACGGTATAATGCTGCGATAACAGTCCGCACGCCACCAGCCCTCGCCGTATGGCTTCCATCCGGCGCGGGCCAGCTGAACGAGGAATTCGACCGCCAGACGTGCGACGAAATGCTGCACTGCCTTCACGGCGGCATCATGTCGGATCTCTCGCCCCATGAATGCATGGAACGGCTGTTTGCCGACAACTTCTGCATTCTGGCCGTCTACGCCAATGAAGAGCAGACACTGAAGCGCTTTGTATGAGGCCGCCGGGCGTTTGCAGGGCGCCCCAAAGCGTATGGCTCTCTCCCATTGTGGAGTTCGGCGTCTACGTCATCAACAACGATTCCCTGCCCTTCCCCCACATGATCGGCCGGGCCAAGGCCCTCAAGGAAACCTCCACCGAACTCAGGGGACGGCTGCGCTACGCCGTGTATGACGATGCCATCCGCCGCCAGCTTTTCCGGGAGAAGCGTCTTAAAAACATCATGGGAGCGGCCCTGCAGAACAGGGATTTCCAGGTCTACCTGCAGCCCAAGTACCGGACCGAAAGCGAAACCATCGGCGGCGCAGAGGCGCTGGTCCGCTGGATGGGCGCCGAAGGCATGATCTATCCCGACGAGTTCATCTCGCTGTTCGAAAGGAACGGATTCATCATCCAGCTGGACCTTTGGGTGTTTGAAGAGGTTTGCCTCCGCATCCGGGCGTGGCTCGACGCCGGGCTGCCCCCGGTAAAAGTACCGGTGAACTGCTCCCGCGTGCAACTCAAATCCCCTTTTCCTGGAGCGCTACATCGAAATTTGCCAGAGGTGCGGCACGCCGCCGCAATACATTGAAATCGAGCTCACGGAAAACGTGGTGTTCGAGGACGTGGGCAAACTCAGCAAGATCATCGACGCCATCCATGCGGCCGGTTTCGGTTGCGCTATGGACGACTTCGGGAGCGGCTATTCCTCCCTCAACCTGATTCAGAACATCCCGCCGCCTGCTCGATCTTTCGAGTATGCCTTTCACCAGCAGGTACAACACCGCCATGCTCAACAGTATAGCCCGCGACGGCAAACTCTATTGCCTGCCCTGCTCGGCGCAGGTGCGGGACATCGTATACAATACAATCCTCTTCGAGGAAAAAGGCTGGAAGGTCCCGTACGATTTCAACAGGTTCATAGCCTTGTGCCGGACAATCGAAGCCAGAGGCATACGTTCTATCCATCTCAGCTTCGGCAATTCCGAATTGCTGGATACGGCCTTCGGGGCTACAGCTACGGAAACGGTTTCAGCACTCCGGCCGATGCCCAATGGCTGGCCGACTACAAAAGGGGCCGGGGCAGCTTCGGGGAGCATTTCCGCCCCGCCCTCAATACGTTTCAAACCATGCTCGACACCGGCGTCTGGAAAAAAAGCGATCTGAGCCTGACCTATGCCGAAAGGGAAGCCATGCTGTTCAACCGCCAGTGCGCCATGGTCGAGGATTCGGTGCTCATGGCCCAAAGGGGGGGGTACGCCCTCACCGGCTCCACCGATCAGTTCGCGCTCATGCCTTTCTTCAGCCCCGGCACCCCTTGCGACTGGGACCGCCTCTATATGGTGTGTTATATCGGTTTGAACAAACCTCTGGGCGAACCCCAGAACAAAAAGAAATACGATCCCGTCATGCAGTTGATGGATTACATCCGCACGCCGGAAGGGCAGCTCGCCCTGGCGGCGGATACGGAGGCCATGTATTCCAGCGTAAAGAAAGTCCCCGCGCCGGATATCCCGGAAATTGCGGACATGCTCCCGGCCTTGAGCCATGGGCGGTACGCCATCTTTCCTGAGTCGAAGAACGCTCAGGACGCCTTGCGGGAAGGTTTGGCGGGGATGCTCGCGGGTGCCCTCACGCAGGATGACGTCATCCGGATGGTGGATCACCAAAACAAGAACCCTCCGCCTCCGAAGGTTTGCACTGTCATCGGAGAAGCAACCACGGACTTCACGCTCATAGAAACGGGGAATTTCCTCACCGACGCCATGAAGGCCAAGGCCGGGGCGGACGTCGCTCTCTTCCTCGACAACGGCAAGGACGGGAAATACAACGGCAAGGGGGTCAGCGCACGATTCAGGCCCCAGACCACCAATGACGTGTCCGGGCTCTCCCCGATATGAAGCACGGCGAATCGGGCGTGTTGCAGGTCGTGGATATGACGGGTGAAAACCTGCTCCGGACGTTGGAATATGCGATACCGGCCGACAAGGACATCCGAGGATGGTTCTACTACTTCTCCGGCCTGAAGATGACCTACGCGCCCTCCGCCATGCCCGGAAAACGCATCATCAAAATAACCGATGCGGAGGGCAAGCCCCTTGAGGCCCAGCGGGTCTATACTGCCGCGGTCATGGATCAGACCTTTCCTGAAGATGCGATCCAATCCTTGACGGACACGGGGATCAGTATCCAGGCCCTGCTGACTGAAACCATACAGTCGCGCAAAACCATCACTCCCGGCAAAGACGGGCGGTTCATCATCCGGTAGCCTGCTCCACGCGGTACAGCCGTATCCCCGCCTACGCGGGACCTGCCCAATCTCGAAAAGGCGAATGGCCAAGGGGAAAATCCCTTGGCCATTCAGCATGTTGATGTATACGCAGTCTCTTACGCTTCCGAGGATGGAATGAACTTTTGAGCGGCGACACGTTTAAAGGTTCATTCTGCCGAAAACCTCATTTTCGGCTGAATCCACACAGGATTGCCTCCCCGTGCGGCCGTCCTCGCCAGCGTATTTCAAGCCGAATGCCTCTAAACGCATATGAAAAACACCCGCCAACATCCGTGCGGGAGCGCTATTGCACCGCTGCGCCGGAACCCCCGGCTTCCGCCTCATACGCCCATAAGGGGGAAGGCGCCTGATGGCAGGCCTTGCAATCCGTGGGCCCCGCCGGTTTGCCCGCCGCAAGCGATTCGGTATGGCAGGCGACGCAACTCGGGTATGGCCCATGAAATGCGTTATAGAAATAGAAGGGATTCAACGTGGGCTTGGCGTTCTTGTCGGTACGCAGCGTGGCGGTCAGGCCGTCATGGCATCCGGAACTCGTGCACAGGAGGGACTTGCCGTCCACGTATCCCGTGTGATGGCAAATGGTGCAGTTGATCAGCGGCGTATGCGCCTGATGGGAGAACCGAGCCGGGGGCATGATCTGCCGCGCTCCGGAAGGCACATGGATTTCCCTTTCGCTCCACTGCACCAAGGGATGGTGCGCCGAAAAGTCCATGGGCTGGCCATGGCACAACGCACAGTTGCCGTAACTCCCGAGCGTGGCCGCCTGTTGCTGGTACTGGAGAGGCGGGAGGTTGTCGAGATTGTCGGCAAGCGGGTTCCTCGCCGGATACACGGCGTGTGGCGCGCCGTGACAGACGATGCAGCGCACCATGAGCATATCGTCGCGGCGTCTGCTGAAGAGTCCGGACAGCCCCTCGCTTCTGGGCGTCCACTTGTTGAAGGCCGACGCGGTGAGCAGGTTGGGCTTTTCCGAGAAATTGTGGCAACTGGTGCAGTCTGGTTCCTGTACCCAAGGCAGCCGCCCCTTGATCTTGTCCAAAGGGACCTCGCGTGCCGTGATGCCGGACATGAGCTTGGCGGCCTGCGGCAGCCCAGCCTCTTGCTCGGCCTTGAGCAGCGCCAGGGAATGATCCTCCATGAACCCGTGGCAGCGCACGCAGGAAAGCCCCCGATCCACATGAAAATCACGGGCGAACAGACGGCGCGGGGCATCCTTCGGATCATCTCCCGTGCGGCCCAGATCCACATGGCAGGTCTTACAGGCGTCAGCGCCCCTGTCGGCCAGGTAGGTGGCGTGCCAGCCGTGGATGGCGGCGGAAACGCTGAGTTCCGGCCCGCTCTTCCCTTCACCCGCCTTCCCGCCTTTCAGGCCGACATGGCAGGATCGGCAGGCAATGACCTCACCTTTCGCGTGCTGTTCCATAAAATGGGTGGACTGATGGCGGTCGTGCACTTCCAAAATGGCCGTCCCGGCGTTCGCGTGGCACTGGGCACAGCCGAAGCCGGGAGAAACAGCCAGCACGGCGGCGCTTTCGGCCAGGAGTTTCCCGGTCTTTTCATCTTTGGCGCGCAGCGTAATCACCGGATACGGGTTGAGCACACCGTCGGCGTTGACGGCGCTCACGGGAATCGACGCCGCGAAAAAGGAATCCTCCACAACGTTCATCCGTCCCTGACGTGTCGTGGAATCTTTCGCCAACCCTGCTTGCGGGCCCAGCTCCCACGTTACATCGACGCCCTGGGTCACGATCTCGGGGACGGGCGGCCCACGCTTGATGACTTGCGCGTTGAGCTGCGGCTCGGGATAGGAAAGGGTCCAAACGTCGTTCGGCGCGGACGTCTGGTAAAATCCCTGCAACCCGGCTCCCGTCAGCACATATTCCTGAGAAGCCGTAAAAGGCATATTGGGAGTGGCCAGCGAACCCTTGGCGGGCAGAGAGTCCAGCACAGTGCCGGGATCGCTTTGCGCAACCCCCGGAAGGGACGGTTTTTCGGCCTTTCCCTCGATCGGAGACGTGGAAAAAAGAACCCAGCCCAGCCAGATCAGGAACAAAGCCAGCGCGGCCAGCCAAGCCGCCAAGGCCCACGCTCCATAAGACGTTGACGAGGATGACGCGTGCTTGCTCATTGTGCCTCCGGGGAAGGAATGGTCTGGCGCCGTGCGCCCATACGCTCAAGATAGTCCGCCAATGCCTGACGATCCGCAAGGTTGCCGGCAAAAGGCGGCATGTAGCCGAGCCGCGTCCCCTGGCCTTGAAGCTGCGCCTCAAGGCCATACCGGGTCAGACGCCGCACCCGGGGGATGATGTCGATACGCGGCCCGCCCAAGCCGTGGCAGACGTTGCATTGCAGCGCGAACAGCATGGAGCCTTTGCTCAGCCCGTCGGCAAGGGGCGCTTCAAGCTTCAGGGAACCGCTTTCGACCGCATCAAGCGTCCGTACCCAGCCGGATACGGAGGCGATCCCCCCGGCCTTGGCCCGCGCATCCTGTGCAACACTCATCCCGTTGGAATACATGTAGCCTTCGGCCACCCAAGGACGGCGTGCGGTTTCGCGTACCCACTCGAAACTCCCCACCAAAAGCAGCCCCGAGCACAAGATGACGATACTCAGGGGCTTGCGGAGGCGCTCGGCCCGCACAAAGGCCACCACCCCGGCCAAGAAGACCACGGGCAGCATCCAGCCGTATGTGATGAGGAAGGGGTGGATATCGGAGGTCCGGCTCAGGACGGCTTCCTGCCGATCCGGCGGCAACGCCATGAAATACCACACGGAACCGCCCAGCAGCAAAAAGAAGGGAAGGATGATCCACAGGCCGCTCACCCGTACCGCGATATGCCGGGCCTCCGCCGAGGCGATGCGTGGGGCGGTGAACAAAGCGAACATCCCCGCCAGGATCAGACAGATTCCCAGGCGGACAACCACACTCGGCCAATAGGTGGGGTTGAAGAAGCCAAGCCACACGTTTCCGGTGGCCAGCCCCTGTCCGGGAGTCAGCATGAACGTGATGATGCCGTTGATCAGCACGAGCGACAGGAAGCCCGAGCAGGCATAGACAATGCCTATGCGCATGTGGGTTTCCGGGCTCATCCGGCCGCTGCGGCTCCAAGGATAGGTATAGTAATAGGCCAGCAGGGAAACCACTTCCAACAGGAAAAGCCCCCACTCCGCGGCCCAGAAAAAGACGAAATTATGGATCAGCATGGACGTGGCCCCAGGGTTTACCACGCTCATGGTGAACCAGATGCCTACGCCGCTGAGCCCGCCGAAAACCATGGTCAGGAGCAGGAAAAAGTGCGTATGGCGCTCCAGCCATTGCAAGATCTCCGGTGCGCCGTCCCGGTAGGCTCTCCGCTCCATCCATACCAGATAGATCCCCCCGCCCACGGCGAACTGGGCCACGAAGACGTGTAAAACGGAGACAATCCCGATGATCAGCCCTGAACCGATGCCGACGAAATGCCAGACGGGCAATTCCATGTCATCCCTCCCGGATTTCCGAGCTTTCGCTGCGGTTCAAGGCATGAAAAAGGACGCGGCCCAGCCAGACAAGGACAGCAACCACCAAGACGGTGGCTACCAGAAAGAGCGACAAGGCGGCGGTCTGGCCATGAGGCATCGCCAAAGCGGTGGGAGCCGGGGACGCCGCGCCGCTGTAGGGCTGAAGCATGGCGTCGCGTACCATGCCGCGCACGCAGACCATGACCAGAATGACGCCAAGGGCTGCTGTGCTGGCAAGCTTGAGCCCGCCCTGCCGGACAAGGATGAGGGCGATGCACAGCCCGGATACGGCTAAAATCAGGGCCGCCGTGGACAGCGCGTCTCCTCCCAGAAAAAGGCCGCGCACATCCGGGGGCAATGTGAACAGGAACAGCAGCCCCACCGGAACCTGCGCCAAGGAAACGTAGAAAAACCAATCCAGCCCCCGGCGGAAACGGCGCTCGGCCTCTTCCCTGTCCACTTCCGGATCACGCTTGCTCCACCGGGCGCGCCAGGCCATCGTCAGGCCGCCCACAGCCAGAGAAGCCAGTAAAATATGCAGATAGCGCGGGAATAAGGTGGGATCGCTTGTGTTCAAAAGATGCCCGTGCGGCTCGGAGAACCACCGGAACCAGAAGTCCGGGCGCAGCATCAGGGTACTTGCGTTGCTCAGCAGAAACGCCGTCATCAGAAGCAGCAGCGCGGACAGGAACAGTATCGGGGTCCGCCGCGCCGGCCTGACCGCCCCGTCGCTCACGTAAAGCCCGTAATACGCCAGCATGGCGAACAAGGCGACGAACATCCACCACACGGCCATAAGCACGATGCTGGGGTACAGGAAATGCCCGTACAGCACCTGTAAAAAGAGAAAAGGAGCGACGCCGAAGTTCACGGCAAGGGCCAACACCTTGGGCATGAAGGCCACCCCGCCCTTTCTGTCCGAAGCCGAAGCCCGCCGATCGATGACCGACAGGATCACCGAACCCAAGAGCACGTTGACCAACACCAAATGCACAAAAAATGTCAGCAGCAAAAGCACCTTTAAAAACCCGGACGGTACCGGCAACGCCATCGGGGGAGAAAGCAGGCGCGGCGCCTCGGGCGAAGCGTAAGCGACCGCAGCCCAGAGAAACATGCCAAGGGCCATGACGGCAATGCCTATCCGTTTTTTGCTCATGCGTCGTTCCTTTCGTATCCCAAATCCAGCGAAAAATCGGCTCAGCCGTATGCTGTTGACGCTACCCGCCCCTCGCCTCCTTTTCCATTATAGATGAGGAAATACCATTAGACTCATACCCTGTGGGCAGGCATTGGGGAACCTCCGTGCCCTTGAGGAACGAAAACGCAACTCACACGGGAATAAACCATATTATCATGGTGCTTTCACTCCCATGCGGCTACTCAACGGAATAGAAACATGTGAAGAGCACGCCTCAAAACACGTTTCCTGAGGCGGATCCCGCAAGGGTCCGTACGGTTCAACAGTAAAAAGACAGGAGAAATACAGTGAAAAAGGTATTGATCGTCTTTTCAGCCGTGATGCTTCTCTCTTCCTTCGGCGTCGCGTTTGCCGACGGCGATGCGGCCAACCTCTTCAAAACCCACTGCCAGGGGTGTCACGGCGCTGACGGCGGACGTGTCCCCGCCAGCGGCATTGAACCCATCAAGGGCCAGAGCGCCGCCGATCTGCTCAAGAAACTTGAAGGATACAAGGACGGGTCCTTTGGCGCCCAACGCAAGCTGGTCATGGAAAACGTCGTCAAGCAGCTTTCGGACGAGCAGTTGAAAAGCTTGGCCGACTATGCTTCCACGCTGTAACTGAACGTCACCTCCGGCCCCATTCCGGATCGTTCCCCAAAGGGGCGGCCCTGATGTTTTCTGTGAGGGACGCGCCGAGACGCCTTCTCAAGGAAGTTTTACCAACCCCGGCGCGACGTTCCCGCTCCGCATGAAAAATCTTTACGGCCCATTGGGGTCCACTTTCGCCAGCATTCTTTCGACCAAAACACAAGAGGCCACCAATATGGTGGCCTCTTGTGTTTTGAGGAATCGGAAAAATCTCGGTGCTGCCTTCCTGAAACCTTCCGGAGCGTAACGGGCTATGCCAGATCAAACTTTCCGGTCACTGCACGAGAGACGGAATAATTGATGTGTACGCGCATGGCCTTCTGCGCCAGATCGGGATCGCGTTTTTCCAGCGCTTTCAAAATATTCGGCGCGCCGTCCGCATCGCTGAGGAAGTCTTTGTCCCACAATTCCAGATAGTACCACAAGCGCATCATCGTCTGAAGCAGATCGTTGACGACACGGGTGAGCTCCGCATTGCCCGCGGCTTCATACAGGAGCTGATGGAATTGCGCATCCCACGCGGCCGCCGCATCGCTCTTGCCGTCGGCGCAGGAATGGATTTTTTCGACGAGTTCCCGCAGCTTCCCGAGCTGTTCGTCCGTAATACGTTCCGCCGCCAGCTTGGCGACCACGCATTCCAGTTCCAGACGCAACTCCACAACATCGCGCATATGCTTGATGTCAAGCCGGGTAACAACGGTTCCCATGCGGGGAATGGTTTCGATGAGGTTTTCCTGCTGCAAACGGACCATGATCTCGCGCATGGGAAGGCGCCCGATACCGTAGTCCTGCATGATCTGCTTTTCTTTGAGCAGCTCGCCGGGCTTGAGCTTCGAGGTGATGATGTCGTGCTTGAACGCCGTATAAAATTCGTCGCGGTTCACAATGCGCCCTGACCGTTGAGGATAGGAAAGGAAGCGATCCTACCAAAGCCCCATATCCCTGTCAAAGGAATATACACTATACTGTATTCTATACATACCAAGGCCTTCCGGAGAAAAACAGGGCAACATCCCCTTCCCCGGAAGGCCTCTCCAAGCGGAAGCCGACACATTGTCCGGACGTAGCCGGAACACGACTACTTGTTCTTGGTGATCAGCTTGCCCTTCGCCTTCTGTACATCCAGCTCGTGCTGCGTGACGACATGGACCTGATCGAACGGCTCATCCATCTGCGCCTTGAGGTCCGGGCGGCGTTCGAGCAGTAGCTCGACGTCGTCGGCCAACAGGGCAAGCTGTTCGATCGGGACGCCGAACCACATTTCATTGCCGGTGATCTTCATGAACTGGCGGGCGCCGAAGCAGCCGAGGGAATACATGGGCTGACGGGTACAGAACGGGCCGGCGATGACGCTCTGGCAGGTGCCGGGGCCGGTCATGCCGTAGCAGATGCCGCCACGGGAATACAGGGTGCCGCGGGCCAGATACATGGCCTGACGCGGATTCAGTACGAAGATGGCCACCTCGTCCCCGCGTGCCGGGCCCTCATTGGCCTTTTCCAGCGGCATGTAATAGGCGCACTTCACCGTACCCACGCGCACTTTCGGGGATTCTTCATACATTCTGCGGGAAAAAGCGGGAGCCCGGAACAAGGCACGCCCGTTGTCGGGATAGTCGCCCGTAGCCCATTCGCCGCTGAAATGGCCTTCGTAGCTTTCATCAAAGCCAAGCCAACGAATGGCGTTCTTGCATTCATAGTGATCGTTCTGAACCGTATAGAACGATTTCCCTTCAAAGCGCACCGTGTCCAGCATCTGGCAAGCCTTGAGCGGTTCGCCCTCATAATGGGGCAGGTTGGCGGGAGGGGTATCGGACAGGCCAATGACGACAATCCGGTGCTCCAGACGAAGAGCTTTGCGCAGTCTTTCGGAAATATTCGCAAAATCAGGAAGTTTGGGAGGCATGACCGGCTCCTTGGTTGATGTTGCAAACAGGCCGGGGAATCATTCCGGCCATTCCCGTACCGCACGTGGAATGCGTCGCCTCTCGGCATTTGAGGCATCCCGCGACGATCCGGCGTATACCGTTCCGTTGCGCTCAAAAAATCATATCAATAGATTCGTGTCAAGTATCATCACTGATATTATCAAAAATATTTTTTATGAGTTTATTTTTAAGTTTGATCTATTGACAAGCTTTAGTCATATCAATTAGCTTCGAATTACAGACTTAATTTCATATTGTGGATTTTAAAAAGACGAGGTCATCGTGAAACGCTCTCCGTGGAAGCTCTCGCCTCTCTTTTCCCCACATTCCATTGCCGTCATCGGGGCATCCCCCAAAGGCGGAGCGGGTTCCATCGTCATCAGGAATCTTCAGCGCCTCGGGTTCGCGGGAACCATCCATCCGGTCAACCCCAAGTACGCAGATGTATTGGGCTACCCCTGCCACCCCTCATTGGAGACGATCCCCGGCCCCGTGGACTGCGCCGCCGTCCTGCTCGGGGACAAGGCCATCCTTCCCATCCTGAAGACGGCCCACGCACGCGGCGTCAAGGGTGTATGGGCCTTTGCCAGCGGGTTTGCCGAAACCGGCGAACAGGGAGCGGCCATGCAGCGGGAAATCCGTGATTTTTGCCGGGAAACGGGCCTGCTCTTCTGCGGCCCCAACTGCGTCGGCTACGCCAACATCACGGACGGAGTCGGCATGTACAGCGCTCCCCTCCCCCGCGCCTTCCGCAAGGGCAGCATCGGCGTCATCGCCCAAAGCGGCGCGGTGCTGCTGGCCCTCGGCAACTCGCCCCGGGAAGCCGGGTTTTCCCGGCTCATTTCCTCGGGAAACGAAGCCGCCCTCGGGCTGGCCGATTACATGGATTACCTTGTGGATGACCCCAAAACCGCCGTCATCGCCCTGTTCGTGGAAACCATCCGCGATCCCGAAGGCGTAGCGGACGCGTGCCGCCGGGCCCGTGGCGCGGGAAAGCCCGTCATCGCGCTCAAGGTGGGACGCTCGGAACTGGCCTGCCTGGTGGCGGCAACGCATACCGGAGCCATCGCCGGGAGCGACCGGACGCTCGACGCCTTCTTCCGGCGCTGGCACGTCATCCGGGTCAACACGCTGGACGAGCTGCTCGAAACCTCCATCCTCTTTTCGGGGTTGCGGGGGGCTCCCACGACCTCGCGGCGCGTAGGCATGAGCACCGTTTCCGGCGGCGAAATGGGGATGCTCGCGGACATCTGCTCCGACTACGGGCTTGAGTTCCCTCCCCTTTCCGAAGAGGGCAAGGCCGGGCTCCGCAGCGTGCTGCCGCCTTATGCCCCGCTCGCCAACCCGCTGAACGCATGGGGAAGCGGCGACCTCAAGGAAGCTTACCCCGCCAGCCTCAGCATCCTCGCGCGGGAGCCCGCCGTGGATCTGCTTATCGTCTCGCAGGACATGCCCTCCAATATGGCGGACGAACAGATCGCCCAGTTCTCCGACGTGGCCGCAGCAGCAGTGCGGGCACGGGCGGACTCGGGCAAGCCCGTGGTCGTCGTATCCAACATTTCCGGCGGGATAGATCCATCCATCCGCAAAATCCTTGATGACGGCGGCGTCCCCGCCCTGCAAGGCAGCACCGAAGGCGTCGGGGCCGTCGCGGCATGGCTGGACTGGAACAGGGCCCTTCCTGAAGAAACGGACCCCCCCCTTCCCGCCGATCTCCTTGCCGAGCTGGACACCTGCGGCGGCATCGTCCCCTACGCGTTGTCGACGCGGGTTCTCGCCCACTTCGGCATCACGGCCCTGTGCGAACGCCTGACCCAAACGCCCGAAGAAGCAAAGGCCGCCGCCGAAGCCATCGGCTATCCCGTGGCGCTCAAGGGCATCTCGCCGGACATCACGCACAAGACGGAAACCGGGCTCGTCAAGCTCAATATAACTGACGCGGGAGCCCTGCGGCAGGCATGGGACGAACTTGAGCGATCCATGAACCTCCACCACCCCGATGCCCGCCGGGAAGGGATGCTCATCCAAAGCATGGTGACCGGCGACGTCGTGGAAACCATCGCCGGGGTCAACCGCGATCCGGCCTTCGGATCGGCGGTCGTCGTCGGGCTCGGCGGCATTTTCGTCGAGCTGCTGCGCGATGTTTCGCTGGAGCTGGCCCCGCTCTCCCCCGCAAGGGCGAAAGCGATGATCAACCGTCTCCAAGCCGCCAAACTCCTTCAGGGGATCCGCGGCAAACAACCCGCCGACATAGCCGCGCTGAAGGAAACGCTTGTCCGCCTTGGGCGGATGGCCCATGCGCTCGGCGAGCGGCTGGTCTCTCTCGATCTCAATCCTCTCATGGTGTTGCCGGAAGGACAGGGGGTACGCATCGTGGACATCGTGATGCAGACCCGGCCTTCCGGAGATTCCCTCAAGCACCTTCCGTAACGCTGGAGAAATGATTCATGAAGGAACTCTTGTCAGGAAATGAGGCCTTGGCGCGCGGCGCGCTGGAAGCGGGCATCGAGATCGCCTGCGGCTATCCCGGGACGCCCAGTTCCGAGATCCTCGAAAACGTGGCGAAGTACAAAGAAATCTATTCGGAATGGTCCGTGAACGAAAAAGTCGCCATGGACGCCGCCGCGGGCGCGGCCTACTCGGGACGCCGCTCGATGGTCACGACCAAGCAGGTCGGGATGAACGTCCTTTCCGACTCCCTGTTCTACACGGCCTACACGGGCGCGGAAGCCGCCCTCGTGGTGATCTCGGCGGACGATCCGGGCCTGTTCAGCTCACAAAACGAGCAGGACAACCGCCATTACGCCAAGCTCGGCAAGTTCCCCATGCTGGAGCCTTGCGACAGTCAGGAATGCAAGGATTTCATGGGCGAAGCCGTGGCCATCAGCGAGCGGTTCGACACGCCGGTGGTCATCCGCACGACCATGCGCACCTCGCACTCCAAGTCCGTGGTCGAACTGGGCGAACCGGCATCCTATGGGAAGCAGGTGGGGCCGTTCCCCCGCAACATGGAGAAATATAACTGCATGTGCACGTGGGCCCGCGAACGCCATTATGTGCTTGAGCAACGGCTTCTGGATCTGGAAGCCTTCAGCAACGAATGGCCGGGCAACGCCATCCACTGGGGCGACCGCGAATACGGGTTCATCGCCGGGGGCATCCTCTACGAATATGTCCGGCAGGTTTTCCCCGGCGCCTCGATCCTCAAGATCGGCATGTGCTATCCCCTGCCGAAAAAGCTTATCCGCGAATTCGCGGAAGGCGTGAAGAACGTCATCGTCGTGGAAGAACTCGATCCGTTCATGGAAGAACAGATCCGGGCAATGGGCATCGACGCGCGGGGCAAGTCCATCTTCCCCATCTGCGGCGAGCTGCTGCCCGAAGACATCGCGGAATGCTGCCGAAAGGCGGGCATCCTGAAGGACGCCCCCTCCGCCAGAGCCAACGAGGCGATCCCGGATCTGCCGATCCGCAGCCCGTTGCTGTGCTCCGGCTGCCCGCACCGTTCCACCTTCTACCATCTTTCCCAGATGAAGCTCCCCGTCGCCGGAGACATCGGCTGCTACAACCTCGGCACCCTGCCGCCCTTCAACGCCCAGCATACGATGGGCTCCATGGGCGCGAGCGTGGGCGTACTGCACGGCATGGGGCTGTCCGGCCTGCCCGAGCCCGCCGTGTGCACCATCGGCGACGGCACCTTCTTCCATGCGGGCGTCGCGCCGCTGCTGAACATGGT
>ENA-UEPS01000445-UEPS01000445.1-human-gut-metagenome-genome-assembly--contig:-NODE-445-length-35303-cov-17.618577_pt1 | contig 35303 bp, 30 predicted proteins | sample MGYA00242904_ERZ507924 | MGnify/ENA primary metagenome ERZ507924 (study PRJEB26167, sample SAMN06115422) | human gut metagenome | host: Homo sapiens | place: China:Sichuan | collected 2014-10-16...
TGCGAGACCGGTTCCGGCGCTCCGTATGAAGTGACCAAGAAGGTCATGGAGGACTTCTTCGGCGAGGGCTGCTACGATAAGGCCAAGGCCTACACTCCCATCAACGAGAACAAGGCAAAGCTGGCTGCCTACTGCGTCAACGACAAGAACTTCCACGATTCCGCCACCCTGTGCAACTGGATGTGGCCCATGACCCAGTCTCCCTCCAAGGAGCGCGACTACCACGGCGATCTGGATCTGCAGGCAGACTTTATGACTGCTGTTACCGGCGAGACCTATACCCAGGCCGGTCTGCAGGAGGACGGTGCCCGCATCACCCAGATGCTGCGCGTGATGACCGCCATCAGCTTCCAGCAGAACTGCGGCAGCGCAAACCTGCGGCAGGAGCACGACGCCATCTGCGATTGGGTGTTTGATAAGGACCCCGACTTCAAGGCATTTGAGGAAGGCACCACCAAGCTGGACCGCGCCGACATGGAGAAGGCAAAGGATCTGTTCTACGACGTCTTTGGCTGGGACCGCACCACCGGTGTGCCCACCCGCGAAACGCTGGAGAAGTATGATCTGGCTGACATGGCTGACGATCTGGAAAAGCGCGGCATCTACGCCCAGAACACCGCAGCAGCTGAATAAATCCAACAGATAAATCCCATAGAAAGAGGAAAGACCGTCATGTTGTTTGGCAGACGTAAACCCGGCTACACCACCACAGTGGATGGCAGCGTAGACCCGGAACAGGCCGTTCTGGAGCTGCAAAAGGCAGAGCTGGCCGCCAAGAAAAAGCCCAAGGCAGAGGTGTTCGATATCGACGCTGCAAGCGAGACTGCCCGCCGCCTGAAGGAGACCGGCAGTACCTTTGACGGCAGCGCCGCCAAGACCGGCGAGGACGTGATCGCCGCAGTGGAGCGGGAGACCGCCGAGCTTGCCGCAAAGCAGGCCGCTGAGGCCACACCCGAAGCCGCCGGGGCTGCGCAGCCCGATGCTGCAAAGCCGGAGCTGCTGGATTTTCTGGCAAGTGAGCCGGAGGCGGAAAACGATCCCTTTGCGGATCAGCCCACCAAGACCGCCCCGGAGCTGCCGGAGTTGACCCCTGCACAGGAGCTGGCCGGTTACATCCGTGCCCGCTCTGCGGCTGCGCTGCTTACCCCCCACGCTTTGCTGCTGGAGGAAGTGGAAAACGCCGACGAGCTGCTGGCGCAGATGCCCGCAGACCCCCAGTGCACCGATATCGTCACCCGCGCGGGCGCAAAGGACACCTACTACTACTCCAACGCCAACATGAGCGATAACTACGCCATGATCGCGCAGCTCATCGAGGACAAGGATCTGTGTGTGATGTTCGCCGAGATGGTGCGGTTCAACGCCCGCATCTACCCCAGCGCTACCCCGCTAAAGTACTTCCAGCGCTCCCCCTACGGCCTTGCGCCGGAGGTCATCGAGCAGACATGGAAGGCCATGCAGGAGAACCCGGAGTATGCTGATATCGAGGAGCTGACCAACAACCAGAACGAGCGGTTCCTCTTTTCCACCAAGCACCTCACCCGCCGCTACGCCAAGGCTATCAGCGACGTGGACGATTTCTGTGATTAAATTCTACAATTGAATCAGGGTATAAGAGCTTCTTTGAGCAAAGGTGTCTAAACTCCCACAAAGAGCAGGACACCGCGCCGCAATGCTAAGGGCTGCATAAGCCGGCATTCAAGGGTGGCGGGGGAAACCCCACCGCCTTCCCGCAGAAGAAACGCTGCAATTTGAAAAAAAGAACTCCTCCCATCTTCACAGGTGCTTTTTGGCTGTGTGCTGCCGCTGCAAGGGCGGCGCATAGCCAAAGGCTGCCACCGGCGTAGCAGACTGCAAACTGCCGCAGCCGGTTTTGTGGGGATATTCTGCGGAGGCGTTTTGATTTTCCAGTCAAGACGTCTCCGCTTCTTTTTCACCTGCCTTTTTTGAAAAAAGAATACCCCTGCTCCCCCGCCTGAGCCATAGCAGGCCGGGAGAGCGGGTCTATGGAGGAAGTTATAATGAATCAGCCTTTCTGCTCCCCCGTTCAGGCGCTGCGCAGCGTGCTGGACGCGGCAGCGCTTCTGCCTTCTCCGTCCCCGGAGACCATCCCGCTGGAAGCCGCCTGCGGGTGCATTGCCGCCAGTGACATTTGCGCCCGGATGGACCAGCCCCCCTTTGACCGCAGCCCGCTGGACGGCTACGCCCTGCACAGTGCGGATACCGCCGGTGCAAGCCGGGAGAACCCGGTCACCCTGCCGGTGGTGATGAAGCTTTACGCGGGCGATGCCCCGGCTGCGGCGCTGCCCGCAGGTTGTGCCGCCCGCATCATGACCGGAGCCCCCCTGCCGGAGGGCGCGGACTGCGTCCTGATGCAGGAGCTGACCGACAGCGGCGAAGAGACTGTGCAGCTTTATGCCGCCGTAAAACCGCTGCAAAACGTAGTGTTCCGGGGTGAGGATGTAGCCGCCGGTGCGGTCATCGCGCCTGCCGGTACGGTACTTACCCCCGCCCATCTGGGCGTGCTGGCCGGGCAGGGCTACGCGGAAGTAACGGTCTGCCGCCCGCTGACCGTGGGCATCCTTTCCACCGGCAGCGAGCTGCTGGAACCCGGCGCACCGTGGGCACCCGGTAAAATTTACGATGCCAACGGCACCCAGAACGCCGCCCGGCTGCGTCAGCTGGGCTTTGCCGTGGAACGGCAGCAGTGCTCCGATGACCCGAAGGTCATCACCGGTAAAATGCAGGAGCTGCTGACCCGCTGCGATGCCGTCATCACCAGCGGCGGCGTCTCGGTGGGGCAGAAGGACTATCTGCCCCTTGTGCTGGAAAAGCTGGGTGCACAGCTGCTGGTGGAGGGCGTAGCCCAGAAGCCCGGCAGCCCCATGCTGGCGGCTACACTTAACGGTAAGCTGGTGTTCTGCCTGTCCGGCAACCCCTTTGCCGCCGCTGCCACGCTGGAGCAGTACGCCATCCCTGCGCTGCTGCGTGCCGCCGGACGCCGGGAGGAGAGCTGCATCACCGCCCGCACCGTCTGTACCCTGACCAATGGCTTTTCCAAACCCAGCAAGGGCAACCGCTACCTGCGGGCGACTGCCTACGGCGGCAAGGTAACGCTGCCCGGCGCGGGCAACGCCGAGGCGCACTCTTCCGGTGCGCTGTCCGCCATGATGGGCTGCAACTGTCTGGTGGAGATCCCCGCCGGCAGCGGGCCGGTAGAACCCGGTATGGAAGTGGAGGTGCTTTGCTTTGTACAGTGAACAAAAACAGGCGCTGGCCGAAACACAGGCGCTCAAGCGCCCGGCGGTGCTGGCGGTCAGCGGGGTGCACAACAGCGGTAAGACCACCCTGCTGGAAAAGCTGCTGCCCGTGCTGCGCAGCCAGGGGCTGAAGGTAGGCGTCATCAAGCACGACGGCCACGATTTTACCCCGGACGTGCCCGGCACCGACAGCTACCGTCTGCGGGAAGCAGGTGCCGAGGGCGTGGCGGTCTACTCCGGCACGCGCTACCTGCTGACCGAGGAATTCCGCCTGACCGAGCAGGATCTGCTTGCCCTGTTCGAGCGTCACGGCTATGACCTTGTACTGCTGGAGGGGTTCAAGTCCAGCGGCTGGCCGAAGATCGAGGTGGTGCGCAGCGCCATCTCGGATGCGCCCGTCTCCTTCCAGCCGCTGGCGGTGGTGGGGGATATCCCCGGCGCAGATTTTGACCTGAACGATATTCCGGCACTGGCAGACTGGATCGAAGCCCAGATGCCCGCGCTGTAAGGAGAATGCCATCATGAAACTGATCCGTACTGTTGACGCCGCAGGGCAGGTGCTCTGCCATGATATCACCCAGATCATCCCGGGCGAGTACAAGGATGCCCGCTTCCGCAAGGGGCACGTCATCCAGCCCGAGGACATCCCCGTGCTGCTTTCCATCGGCAAGGAGAACCTCTACGTCTGGGAAAAGCACCCCGGCATCCTCCACGAGGACGAAGCAGCTGCCCTGCTGTACAAGGCCGCTGCGGGCAAAAATATCCACGGCACTGCGCCGAAAGAAGGCAAGATCGAGCTGATTGCGGACTGCGACGGGCTGCTAAAGATCAACCGCAGGGCGCTAATGGCTGTGAACAGCACCCCGCAGATGATGATCGCCACCATCCACGGCGACCTGCCGGTGAAAAAGGGCCAGAAGCTGGCCGGTACCCGCATCATCCCGCTGGTCATCGAGCAGGAGAAGATGGACGCCATGCAGGCCGCTGCCGGGGCAGAGCCTATCCTGAACGTGCTGCCCATGCAGGCTAAGAAGGTGGGCATCATCACCACCGGCAGCGAGGTGTTCAAGGGACGCATCGAGGATAAATTCACTCCCATCCTGCAAAGCAAGCTGGCCGTCTACGGCTGCGAGATGGTTTTCCACAAGGTCTGCGATGACGACCCCGCCGGGATCACCGCCGCCATTCTGGAAGCCAAGGCCGCAGGGTGTGAGCTGATCTTTACCACCGGCGGCATGAGCGTGGACCCCGACGACCGCACCCCGCTTGCCATCAAAAACACCGGGGCGGATATCATCACCTACGGTGCACCGGTGCTGCCGGGCGCGATGTTCCTTGTCAGCTATCTGGACGGTGTGCCGGTGTGCGGTCTGCCCGGCTGCGTGATGTACGCCAAGCGCACCATTTTTGACCTGTTGCTGCCTCGTCTGCTGGCAGATGACCCCATCACCGCCGAGGATATCGCCCGCTTGGGCGAAGGCGGCCTGTGCCTGAACTGCGAAGTGTGCCACTGGCCGAACTGCGGCTTTGGGCACTGCTGAAACCCTCTCAGCTTACTAAGGTGAAAAAATATGAGTGAAAATAATCTGACACATTTTGATGCCGCCGGGAATGCCGTGATGGTGGACGTGAGCGCAAAGCCCGTCACCACCCGGGAAGCCACTGCCCACGGCATTATTACCATGAACGCCGAAGCCTTTGCCGCAGTGCAGAGCGGCACTGTGAAAAAAGGCGATGTGCTGGGCGTGGCGCGCATTGCGGGCATTATGGCCACCAAGCGCACCAGCGAGCTGATCCCCCTGTGCCATCCGCTGCCCCTGACCAAGGTAGGCATCGAGTTCCGTCTGCTGCCCGAGCGGCAGGCCGTGGAAGCCCTTTGCGCCGTAAAAACCAGCGGCGTGACCGGCGTGGAGATGGAAGCGCTGACCGGCGTTTCCACCGCGCTGCTGACCATCTACGATATGTGCAAGGCCGTGGATAAGGGCATGGAGCTGGGCGAGATCCATCTGGTGGAAAAGACCGGCGGCAAGAGCGGTCACTATATCCGGGCGGAGGGCGGCTATGTTTGATCGTTACCAGCGCGAGATCCATTATCTGCGCCTGTCGGTGACCGACCTGTGCAACCTGCGCTGCCGCTACTGTATGCCGGACGGCGTGGAAAAGCTGGAGCGGGAAGCCGTGCTGACCTACGAGGAATTTCTGCGCTTGGCCGCGCTGTTTGCCCGGTGCGGCATCGACACCGTGCGGGTGACCGGCGGCGAGCCGCTGGTGCGCAAGAACGTGGCGCAGCTGGTTGCAGGGCTTAAAGAGACTCCGGGCATCCGCCGGGTCACTTTGACCACAAACGCGGTGCTGCTGGCAGAGCAGCTGCCCGCCCTGCTGGACGCCGGGCTGGACAGTGTGAACATCAGTCTGGACACCCTGCGCCCGGAGGTGTTCCGGCAGATCACCGCCCGGGACGATTTTGCCGCCGTGCAGGCGGGCTTGCAGGCTGCGCTGGAAAGCGGTCTGCCCGTCAAGCTGAACTGTGTGCCGCAGGCGGGCGTCAACGAGGGCGAGCTGGAACAGCTCGCCGCGCTGGCAAAGGACAACGCCATGCAGGTGCGGTTCATTGAGATGATGCCCATCGGCTACGGCGCTTCCATGCCCTGCATCTCCGGCCCGGAACTGCGGGCGCGGTTTGCCCGGCGCTGGCCGGAGCTTGCGCCCCTTTCTGCTGCGCAGGAGCACGCCTTGGGTGACGGCCCGGCGGTGTACTACACCGTGCCGGGCTGGCAGGGCAGCATCGGCTTTATTGCAGCGGTGCACGGCAAATTCTGCGCTTCCTGTAACCGTGTGCGGCTGACCAGTCAGGGCTTTTTGCGCCCCTGCCTTGCCAGCGAGACCGGGTGCGACCTGCGCACCCTGCTGCGCAGCGGCGCGGACGACGCACAGCTGCTGGCCGCCATCCGGGAGACCATCTGGGCAAAGCCCCGGGAACACCATTTTAACGACAGTTCCATGCCCGCTACCCGCGGGATGTATCGCATTGGAGGATAAATAACTATGGGTAAGCTTCTGGCAATCTGTACCAGCCCCAAGCGGGGCACCGTAAAAACCGAGGTGCCCAGCGCCATTTTGACCCCGGAATGGGGCATCGTGGGGGACGCCCACGGCGGCAGCTGGCACCGTCAGGTCAGTATGCTCAGCGCTGAAAAGATCGAGGCGTTCCGCAAGAAGATCTGGGTGAACTACGGTGCCTTCGGCGAAAATCTGGTCATCGAGGGCTTCGATTTCCGCAATCTGCCGGTGACAAGCCGGTTCGCCATCGGGGACGTGGTGCTGGAAATGACCCAGATCGGCAAAGAGTGCCACAACGACTGCGTCATCAAGCAGCAGACCGGCGAGTGCATCATGCCCCACGAGGGCGTGTTCGCCCGGGTGCTCACCGGCGGCGAGATCCATGTGGGAGACGAGGTGACCCTGCTGCCCGCACTGGAAAACCCGCCCCTGCGCGCTGCCGTTATCACCCTTTCGGATAAGGGCAGCCGCGGCGAGCGGGAGGATAAAAGCGGCCCGCTGATCGCCCAAATGCTCACCGCCGCAGGCTATGTGGTGGAGGAGACCATGATCCTGCCGGACGAAGCCAAGGCACTGAAAGCGCAGCTCATCCGCATGGCAGACGGCCGTCAGGTGAACCTTGTGCTCACCACCGGCGGCACCGGCTTCTCCCCCCGTGACATCACTCCGGAAGCCACCTGCGCTGTGGCCGACCGCAACGCCCCCGGCATTGCCGAAGCTATGCGCTACCACAGCCTGAGCATCACCCCGCGCGGAATGCTGAGCCGCGGTGTCAGCGTGCTGCGCGGCAAGACCCTGATCGTCAACCTGCCGGGCAGCCCCAAGGCAGTGCAGGAGAATCTGGAGTACATCCTGCCCAGCTTGGAGCACGGGGTACGCATCGCCGCGGGTCTGGACGGCGAGTGCGCCCGTAAGTAAGGCTTCCTGCCCCATTTTCCTTTACGGGGCGTATAAATATACTATTTTTTTACTTGAAGTAAGGAGAAACAGAGATGACCGACCATCGCATTTCCCGTCGGAGTTTTCTGGCCGCTGCCGGTATGGCCGGTGCAGCCGCTGCCCTCACCGCCTGCGGCGGTGCTGCTTCCAGCGCAGCATCGTCCGTGGCTTCCTCTGCCGCCGCTTCCCCGGAAGCAGCACAGAGCGTGGAGTTGATCGTGTTTGCCGCCGCCTCCCTCACCGAGACACTCAATGCTCTCGGCGAGAGCTACACGGCAGAGCACCCGGAGGTGACCTTCCGCTTTAACTTCGACTCCTCCGGCACCCTCAAGACCCAGATCCAGGAGGGCGCGGATTGCGATCTGTTCATCTCTGCCGGTCAGAAGCAGATGAACCAGCTGGACATCACCGCTTCTGCCGATGTGAACAAGGATGGCCTTGACTTTGTGGATGCCGACAGCCGCGTGGACCTGCTGGAGAACAAGGTGGTGCTCTGCGTGCCGGAGGGCAGCGACAAGGGCATTGACAGCTTTGATGCACTGGCCGAGCACCTGAAGGCACAGGATATCCTGTTCTGCATGGGCAACAGCGATGTGCCTGTGGGCCAGTACACCCAGAAGATCCTTGCCTACTACCAGCTGAACGAAGCCGCACTGGCTGCTGCGGGTGTGATCACCTACGGTTCCAACGTCAAGGAGGTGACCACGCAGGTCACCGAGGGCAGCGTGGATGCCGGTGTCGTTTACTGCACCGATGCCTACAGCGCCAGTCTGACCCCTGTGGACGAGGCCACCAGGGAGATGTGCGGTCAGGTCATCTACCCCGCCGCCGTGCTGAAGGCCGCCCCCAACGCCGAGGCTGCCAAGGAGTTTTTGGCTTACTTACAGACCGACAAGGCCATGACCGTATTCGAGGGCGTGGGCTTCAGCGCCGTATAAAGGAGCAGAAATGGACTGGTATCCGTTGTGGAACAGCCTGCGCATTGCTTTGATCAGCTGCGCAGCGGTATTCTTTCTTGGCATTTTTGCGGCCTATTATATTGCCCGTCTGCCCCGGGTGGTCAAGGGTGTGCTGGATGTGCTGCTCACCCTGCCTATGGTGCTGCCGCCCACGGTGGTGGGCTACTTTCTGCTGCTGCTCTTCGGCGCAAAGCGGCCGCTGGGCATCTTTTTCATGGAGCAGTTTGGGGTAAAGCTGGTCATGAACTGGTACAGCGCCATCTTTGCTTCTATCGTGGTGGCTTTTCCGCTGATGTACCGCACCGCGCGCGGCGCGTTTGAAAGCTTTGACGAAACGCTGGCGTGGTCGGCGCAGACGCTGGGACAGTCCGATACATGGATCTTCTGGCGGGTGCGGATGCCTGCCTGCCGTCAGGGCATTCTGGCGGGCACAGTGCTGGCCTTTGCCCGGGCACTGGGCGAATACGGCGCTACCAGCATGATCGCGGGCTACACCCCCGGCAAGACCGCCACCATCGCCACCACGGTCTACCAGCTGTGGCGCACCAACGATGAACTGGGTGCCATGCGGTGGGTGCTGGTGGATATCGCCATTTCGGCGGTGGTGCTGCTGGCGGTGAACCTGCTGGAGAAAAAACAGAAAGCGGGTGCCCGGAAATGAGCCTTGAAGTCAACATTGAAAAAAAGCTGGACGGCTTCACCCTCCGCGCCGCCTTTACCTCCGGCAACACCTCCACCGCTTTGCTGGGAGCTTCCGGCTGCGGCAAAAGCATGACATTGCGGTGCATTGCAGGCATCGTAAAGCCGGACCGCGGACGCATCGTGCTGGACGGGCGGGTGCTGTTTGACAGTGACCGGCACATCGACCTGCCGCCGCAGCAGCGGGGCGTGGGGCTGCTGTTCCAGAACTACGCCCTGTTCCCCAACATGACCGTGGAGCAGAATGTCCTTTGCGGCCTGAAGGCGGAAAAAGACCCCGCCGCCCGCCGCGCCGCCTGCGCCGAAATGCTGCGCGCCATGCGGCTGGAAGAGCTGGCAAAACGCTGCCCTGCCCAGCTTTCCGGCGGACAGCAGCAGCGCGCCGCGCTGGCACGCATTCTGGTGGGCAAGCCCCGCATCCTGATGCTGGACGAGCCCTTCAGTGCGCTGGACAGCTACCTGCGGGAGGAGGTAGAGGGCGAGGTAGGCAGCCTGCTGGCAAACTTTGCGGGCACTGCCCTGCTGGTGACCCACAACCGGGACGAGGCCTACCGCCTGTGCAAAGAGATGATCGTTCTGAACGAAGGACAGGTGCTGCGCACCGGCAGCACCAAGGCCGTTTTTGCCGACCCGCAGAGCGTTGCCGCCGCGCGGCTGACCGGCTGCAAGAACATTCTGCCCTGCACCCCGCTGGACAGCCACACCGTCCGGCTGGACGGCTGGAACACCACCCTGCGGCTGGCGCTGCCCGTCCCGGCGGGCTGCACCGCTGTGGGCATCCGTGCCCACGACTTTACGCCCTGCGCTGCGGACGCGCCCAACGCCATCCCGGTAAAAGCCGTTTCCACCAGCGAGAATCCCTTTGACTGGAACCTCATCTGCACGCCGCCGGAGGGCACGGCGCAGCTGTGGTGGAAGGTAAGCAAAAAAAGCCTTTCTTCGGCAGCGCCCGCCGCACCGCAGCACCTGTGTGCCGCGCCGGAGAGCATCATGCCGCTGAAAGGCTGAAAAATATTTATCTAAAATTCAATGCGCCAGACCCGCAGGTCTGGCGCATTGAATTTTATTCTTCTACTTTTTTCAGAACACCGCCGGGACGATTTGCTGGGCATCCACATCCACGATGCCGTAGGTGTTCAGCCGCAGCTTCGGGATGACCGGCAGGCTGACGAAAGCAAGGGTCATAAAGGCGTCGATGTCCTCCGAGATGCCGTGGGCTTTCAGCGCTGCCTTGAGCGCTTGCAGCTTTTCCTCCACGGCTTCGGCGCTCTCGGTGCTCATAAGCCCTGCCACCGGCAGCGGCAGCTCGCCCACTACCTGTCCGTTCAACGCAAAGGCAAGGCCGCCTTTATTTTTGCGCACCGTGTTGCCCGCCAGCACCATGTCGGCATCGTTGGTGCCCGCCACGATGAGGTTGTGGGAGTCGTGAGCAATGCTGGAAGCGACTGCGCCGCATTGCAGCCCATAGTTGCCCAAAAAGCCCAAGCCCACATGACCGGAGCGGTGATGCCGCTCGAACACCGCCAGCTTGACGATCTGCTGCGTCACGTCCACGCCGGGCGCTGTGCCCGGGTGCTGACAGAACGGAACGATCTTTTCGGTAGTCAGCAGGGAATGCGGGGTCAGGCAGATCACCCGCTGCCGGGTGCCGGTCTGTTTCAGCTGCAATTGCTCCGGGGTGATCTCGTCCATATTGAAGGAATCGAACACCCGCGCAAACCGTGCTTTGTCCACCGCAAGGGCGGCGGGGTGCAGCATTTTGCCCTGCTGCGCCACCAGCTTGCCCTTTTTGTACACCTGCTCCACCGTGAATTTTTCCAGATCGGACAGCACGATCAGGTCGGCGGTATAGCCGGGAGCTACCGCGCCGCTGTGCGCAAGACCGAAATACTGGCACGGAACAAGAGTGCCCATGCGCACCGCCACCACCGGGTCTATCCCGGCGGCAATGGCCTTGCGGATGATATAATCGATGTGCCCGCCCTGCAACAGGTCTCCGGGGTGCTTGTCGTCGGTCACCAGCATACAGCGGCTGCAATAGGGCTCCCGGAACAGGGGCAGCAGGTTTTCCATGTTCTGGGCTGCCGTGCCCTCCCGCACCATGATGTACTGGCCGCGCCGCAGCTTTTCCATGGCTTCATGGATGTCCGAGCATTCATGATCGGACTGCACCCCAGCGGCGACATAGGCGTTCAGCTCCTCCCCGCTGAGGAAGGGTGCGTGCCCATCGATCTTTTTGCCCGCAGCGGTGCAGTCGCAGATCTTCCGCAAGATCTTTTCGTCCGCGCGCACTGTGCCGTAGGAGTTCATCAGCTCCGCCAGACCCAGCACCCGGGGCTGCTGGTAATAGGGGCGCAGCTGCTCTGCTTCCAGCACTGCGCCGGACTCGTCCAGCCCGGTGGCGGGCACGCAGGAGGGCAGCATAAAGTAGACCGAAAGCGCCAGATCTTTGGTGGTCTCCAACATAAAGTCCAGCCCCGCCGTACCGGCTACATTGGAGATCTCGTGCGGGTCGGTGACCACCGCCGTAGTGCCGTGGGGCAGCACCGCCTGTTCAAAGGCCGGGCCGCAGAGCATGGAGCTTTCAATGTGGATGTGCCCATCCACAAGCCCCGGGCAGACATACTTGCCCTGCAAGTCCAGCTCGGTCTCGCCGGTGTAGTGCCCCACGCCAAGGATGATGCCCTGACAGATGGCTACGTCGGCCTGCTCGATCTCGTTTGTGAACACGTTGATGACCCGGGCGTTTTTCAGCACCAGCTCTGCCCGCACGTCACCCTTTGCTGTCAGGATCTGCTGCTTCAAGGTTTCCATTTTCATAAGGGCCCCCTTGTCCTGCTTTTACTGTTAAAAACTTGCGTTCTGCTGCCGGAAATACTGTTTTTGGTTTACATGGCGATCCAGCCCAAGGCGTTTGCCACCGAGCTTGCCAGAATGATAGCTGCAAAAATGGGGCACAGCCAGCGGATCATAAAATTGAACACCGGCTTGCGGCGGAACCGCTGACCGTCCTGCTCCACCTCCTGCGCGATCTGTTCCACGCCGATGACGCGGGACACCAGCAGGCAGGTGGCAATGGCTGCAATGGGCATCATGACCGAGTTGGTCAAAAAGTCGAAGAAGTCCAGGAACTGCATCCCGAACACGGTCACCCCGGCCAGCGGGCCGTAGCCCAGTGCCGACAGGCTGCCCAGCACCACCATGATGGCGCCGATGAGCACGGTGGAGCGGGTGCGATCCCAGCCCAGCTCGTCCTCAAAGGTGGAGACGGCGCTCTCGGTCAGGGCGATGGAGCTGGTAATGGCTGCAAACAGCACCAGCACAAAGAACAGCACACCCACCACAGTGCCCAGACCCATGCTGGCAAAAACCTTGGGGATGGTGATGAACATCAGTGCAGGGCCGGCCTGCAGGGTGTCCGGGTCGCCGCCGGAGAAGGCGAACACCGCCGGGATGATCATCAGACCTGCCATGATGGCAATGGCGGTATCGAACACCTCCACGTTCTCGGTGGACTCCTCGATGGAGACATCCTTCTTCATATAAGAACCAAAGGTGACCAGAATGCCCATGGCGATGGACAGGGAGTAGAACATCTGTCCCATGGCGGTGACTACAGTCATCCAGGAGAAGTTTTTGGGGTTGGGCACCAGAAAGTACTTCACACCCGCCAGTGCGCCGGGACGGGTGACAGAGTACCCCGCAATGATCAGCGACAGCACCACCAGCACCGGCATCATCACCTTGGAGACCCGTTCCACGCCGTTGCGCACGCCGGCAAAGATAATGCCCAGCGTGAACAGGCTGAACAGCAAAAAGGCCAGCTCGGCCTGCAGACCGTTGGTGATAAAGGCGGAGAAGTAGCCTTCCGCTGCCAGATTGCTGCCGCGTCCGCACAGGTACTCGGCCAGATAGTGGATGACCCAGCCGCCGATGACCGAATAATACGGCACGATCAGGATAGGGATAATGGCGTTGATCCAGCCGCCGAACCGGATGCCCCTGCCCTTGCCGAAGTGGGCGTAGGCGCTGACCGGGCTTTTGTGGGTCATGCGGCCCAGCGCGGTCTCGGCTACGATCATGGTATAACCGAATGTAACTGCCAGCAGAATGTATACCAGCAGAAAAATGCCGCCGCCGTATTTGGCTGCCAGATACGGGAAGCGCCAGATGTTGCCCAGACCCACCGAAGCGCCTGCGGCCGACAGCACGAACCCGATCTTACCAGAGAATGCACTGCGTTTGTGTTGTTGTTCCATATTGTTAATCCTCTTTTCTTATCCGCTTTAAAAAATAAGCAGAACAAGTGTACCATATCTGCGGACAAGTAGCAAGGCAATAGCCAAAACTCCCCTGCCAAAGCCAGACGGCTTTAACAGGGGAGTTTTCGCATTGCTATTTTTTACAGCTTATGGTACTTGCGGTCCTCTTCCTCGTAGACGGGGTCGCAGGTCAGGTACATCCCCAGACGGTTCAGGGTGCTGCTGTCCACGCTGGAAAGCAGCACGGTGGAGTGTACATCACAGCCCTTGAGGTTGGGCAGCTGGTGCATGGCTGCTGCGGCAAGCTCGCTGGAAGCAGCAGAGCTGGACAGGGCGATCAGGATCTCGTCGGTGTGCAGGCGGGGGTTCTTGCCGCCCAGATAGTTGGTCTTGAGGGTCTGGATGGGCTCAATGGCAGTTGCGCTGACCAAATCTGTCTCCTGCGGGATGCCCGCCAGATACTTGAGCGCATTGATCAGGGCGCTTGCGGTAGCACCCAGCAGCGGGCCGGTCTTGCCGGTGATCACGGTACCGTCGCTCAGCTCAATGGCAGCAGCCGGTGCGCCGCCGGTGGCTTCGCTGCGGGCGTGGGCCTGCTTTTCCACCTCTCGTGCACCCATGGTCAGCCCGGCCTGATTCATCAGCAGCTCCAGCTTGTAGCGCTCGCTCTCCTTGGCGGTGCCGGTGATCTTCTGCTGGCACAGGCACTTGTAGTACCGGCGCACGATCTCCTTGCGGGAAGCTTCGCAGCAGACTGCATCGTCCACGATGCAGTTGCCGGCCATGTTCACGCCCATGTCCGTGGGGGACTTATAGGGGCTCTGGCCTGCGATCAGTTCGAACATGGCGTTCACCACCGGGAAGATCTCAATGTCGCGGTTGTAGTTCACGGTGGTCACGCCGTAGGCTTCCAGATGGAAGGGGTCGATCATGTTCACATCGTTCAGGTCGGCGGTGGCGGCCTCGTAAGCCAGATTGACCGGGTGCTTCAGGGGAATGTTCCAGATGGGGAATGTCTCGAACTTGGCGTAACCGGCCTTGACGCCGCGCTTATATTCATGGTACAGCTGGGACAGGCAGACCGCCATTTTTCCGCTGCCGGGGCCGGGCGCGGTGATGACCACCAGCGGGCGCTCGGTCTCAATGTACTCGTTGCGGCCGTAGCCCTCGTCGCTGACGATGCGTGCCACGTCGTTGGGGTAGCCGGGGATCTTGTAGTGGCGGAAGGTGCGGATGCCCAGACTGTTCAGCCGCTTTTCAAAGGCTTCCACCTCGGCGGCGGCGGTGTACTTGGTCACGCACACGCTGCCCACATACAGCCCCACCTCCTGAAAAGCGTCGATCAGGCGCAGCACGTCCAGATCGTAGGTGATGCCGTAGTCGCCGCGCACCTTGCTGCTGATGATGTCCTCGGCGCTGATGACGATGACGATCTCGGCCTGCTCCTTGAGCTGCAGCAGCATCTGCAGCTTGGAGTCCGGCTGAAAGCCGGGCAGCACGCGGGAGGCGTGGTAATCATCGAACAGCTTGCCGCCGAATTCCAGATACAGTTTATTGTCAAACTTCTTGATGCGCTCGCGGATATGCTCAGACTGCATGGAAAGATATTTGTCGTTGTCAAATCCTATTTTCATCGTTCGTTTCCTCTCTGGTGGCCCGGTACACCATACCCGGGCGTTAAATCACAAGCATAAGTATACCACAGCCCGGGATGGGGTGCAATGCAAAACAACGCGCAGAATGCAATTCCGGCAGGATAGGCCGTTTTGGGCGGTATCTTGTCCGGTTTTTTGTGAAAATGGCGCTTGTGCAAACGTGCTCGCCCTCTCAGGCGCTAACGCGCCAGATTCCCCCTTTTGTCGCTGCGCGACATCTTCCCCCGGCGCGGGGGAAGTCCTTCCTCAAAGGGAGAGCCCTTGGCAATCCACGCAAGCTTCATCTCTTTGCCAAAGCCTCTCCCTTTGGGAGAGGTGGATTTGCGAAGCAAAGACGGAGAGGGCGAGGATGCTGACCTTGTTACAACAGTTTTTTCGCGAGAGAGTCGTAGTGGAAAGCATTCGCTTGTGCAAACGCAAAAGGGGCCGCCGCGGTGTGCGGCAGTCCCCTTTGCTCTTATGAAGAACTATCCGTATGGAGAAAGAGAATGGCTTGTTACTTTACCTCGGCAGACTGGGTCTTTTTGACAAGGCTCAGGATCACTGCGCCCAGCACACTGCCCACAGCCAGCGCCACACAGTACAGCACGGCGTGATCCACCACCGGGAACACGAAGATGCCGCCGTGGGGTGCGCGCAGTGCGCAGCCAAAGGTCATGGAGAGTGCACCGGCGACTGCAGAGCCGATAACACAGCTGGGCAGAACGCGCAGCGGGTCGGCTGCCGCATAGGGGATGGCACCCTCAGACACGAAGCACAGACCCATGACGTAGTTCACGATGCCGTTGCGGCGCTCTTCCGGCGTCCACTTGCGGGGGCAGAAGGTAGTGGACAGGGCGATGGCGATGGGAGGAACCATGCCGCCCACCATGACGGCAGCCATCACCTCGTAGTTGCCGGAAGCAAGGGCTGCAGTGCCAAAGACGTAGGCTGCCTTGTTGACCGGGCCGCCCATATCCACGCTCATCATACCGGCCACGATAGCGCCCAGCAGCACCTTGGAGCTGCCGCCCAGTGCGTTCAGCCAGTCGGTCATGGCGGTGTTGATCATACCCATCACCGGGTTCACGGCGCACATCATCGCACCTACGATAAGAATGCCGCCCAGCGGGTAGATGAGCATCGGGCGGATACCGTTCAGGCTGGCGGGCAGCTTTTCGGTGATCTTTTTGAGGAACTGCACGATGTAGCCCGCTGCAAAGCCTGCCAGCAGCGCTGCAAGGAAGCCGCCGGAGATGCCGGTGGTGCTGCCCGCGGCAAGGTCGGTGAAGTTGGTGCCGTTCATAGCCAGCACGCCGCCGGCAAAGCCTACGGCAAGACCCGGACGGTCGGCGATGGACATGGCGATGAAACCTGCCAGAATGGGCAGCATATAGCCAAAGGCTGCGCCGCCCACCGTCTTGAAGAAGGCGGCAACGGGGGTGTTCATGCCGAAGTTTGCGGGGTTGATGCTGTAATCATCCAGCAGGAAGGCCAGCGCGATCATAATGCCGCCGCCCACCACGAAGGGCAGCATATGGGAAACGCCGTTCATCAGGTTCTTGTACAGGCTGCGGCCGAAGCTGTCCTTGCCGGAAGCGTCATCCTCGGCTGCTGCGCCGCCCTCAGCGTGGAACACAGGCACCTCGCCGTGGGCGATTTTCTTAATGAGTTCCTCCGGCTTGTGGATGCCGTCATCCACGCGGGTGAACAGCACCGGCTTGCCGTCGAAGCGGGCAGTATCCACCTTTTTCTCCGCTGCTACGATAATACCGTCACAGGCGGCGATCTCGGCGCGGGTCAGGATATTCTTTGCGCCGTCTGAACCATTGGTCTCCACCTTGGTGGGCAGGCCCAGCTTGTCTCCGGCCTTGGTCAGTGCTTCTGCCGCCATGTAGGTATGGGCAATGCCGTTGACACAGGCGGTCACAGCCAGAATGCGGTAGCCCTCCTGCGGGATGGCCTGCTGGGTAAAGCTTTCTGTTCCGAACTGTGCTTCCTCCTGTGCATCGATGCACTCCAAGAACTCCTTGGGGCTCTTTGCAGCTTTAAGCTTTTCCACAAAGTCCTCGTTCATCAGCATCTGCATCATGCGGGCCAGCATATCCACGTGCAGGCTGCCGTTTTCCGGGGCAGCAATGGCAAACAGCAGGTCGGTGGTGCCGTCATCCTCGGCGTTGTACTGCACCGGGGTGGTCAGCCGCAGGGCAGCCAGACTGGGACGGGTGACCACATTGGTCTTGGCGTGGGGCACGGTGATACCGTTGTCCACATAGGTAGAGCCCTCGGCCTCGCGAGCGTAGAGTGCCTTTTTGTAGGCTTCCTTGTCGGTAATATTGCCGTGGGTAGCCTGCAATTCCACCAGACGGCTCAGGATCTCCTCCTGCGTCTGCAGCGCTTCGTCCAGCGCAATGGACTGTGCGGTAAATAACTCGGTAATGCGCATAAACGTTCCTCCTTTGTTCCTTTTATCTTAGGGTGTATCTGAAAAGTCGAAAATTTAGCCTATTTCTACAAACACAGCTGGATTTTGCGTTAAACAGCCTTGAAATCCACCAAGGATTCCTGCGGCTATTTGCCTTAAATCCCGCTTGTGTTTGCGAAATATTCGTCATTTTCTTTGTTTTCAGATACACCTTATCAAAGCTGCGCCAGCAGCTCGTCGATTTTCTCCTTTGTGGCAAGCCCAAGGCTGAAAGCCGTGGCGCTGCCGCAGGCGGTGCCCAGACGCAGCGCCTGCGCGTAGCTGCGGCTTTGCAGATATCCGGCCACAAAACCGGCCACCATGCTGTCGCCTGCACCCACGCTGTTGACCACCTTGCCCTTGGGGCAGCCGATGCGGTGCACCTGTCCCTGCTCGTCCAGCAGCAGCGCACCGTCCCCTGCCATGCTCACCAGCACGTTGCGGGCGCCCTTTTCCTGCAGAGTGCGGGCAGCGGCCACGATCTCGGCGTCAGTGGTCAGCACCTTGCCCACGATCTCGCCCAGCTCATGGTTGTTGGGCTTGATGAGGAAGGGGTGGTAGGGCAGCACGTTCACCAGCAGGTCGCGGGTGGCATCCACCACTGCGCGCACGCCCCTGCCCTGCAGCCGCGCCAGCAGCCGCTCGTAGACGCTCTGCGGCAGGCTTGCCGGGATGCTGCCCGCCAGAATAAGGATATCGTCCTCGGTCAGCTTGTCCAGCTGGACTTCCAGCTGCTGCAAAGCACTTTCCGGGATGGCAGGGCCTGCACCGTTCAGCTCGGTCTCCTGCCCTGCCTTGATCTTGACATTGATGCGGGTCATGCCGTTTTCCAGATGCACAAAATCGGTTTTCAGTCCCTGTGCGGCCAGACCGCGCTCCAGCCATGCGCCGGTCTCTCCGGCCACAAAGCCCAGCGCCACGCTCTCGCAGCCCAGCTGCGCCAGCACGCCGGACACGTTGATGCCCTTGCCGCCCAGCACGCAGTCCTCGCCTTTGGCGCGGTTCACTGCGCCCACCTCCAGCGGTGCGTCCAGACGCACAACATAGTCGATGGCCGGATTAAAAGTAACAGTGTAGATCATACTTCTGCCTCCTTTACAAAGGTATGCTGCTTATATTTCGGGTTCGGGCAGTGGTTGGTCAGGATGGCACCGCCGTGCAGATCCGTGATGACCGCCGGATAAATTTTTGAAAACTTGGCATCGTCCACAAGGAACCAGCTTTCCCTTGCGCGGCGGACGGCTGCGGCCTTTACGGCTGCTTCCTCGGGGTCCGGGGTGGTAAAGCCCGCTTCCAGCGCCACGCCGTTGGCACCCATAAACGCTTTGGTGAAATTATACTGCTGGATGCTGCTGACCGCCGGTGCCCCCACGATGGCCTCGGTCTGAGGACGCAGCAGCCCGCCGGGCAGATACACCCGGCAGCCCTTTTGCGCCAGCAGCCGGGCGTGCGCCACACCGTTGGTCACATAAGTCGCTTTGAGCGCCGCACCCGTCAGCGCCCGCACCAGCTCCAGCGTGGTGGTGCCTGCATCAATGAACACAAAATCCTCGGCGGTGATGAGCGCTGCGGCAGCTGCGGCAATGCTGCGCTTTTCTGCCACAGCCAGCGTCTCTTTTGCTTCCATGGTGGGCTCGTCTGCCAGAAAACGGCTGTCCGGCAGGGTAGCCCCTCCGTGCACCTTGGTCAGCCTGCCCTGCCGATCCAGCTCGGTCAGGTCACGCCGGATGGTGGATTCGCTGGTGTGCAGCGCCTCGCACAGCTGCTGCACCGTCACGGTACGCTTCTCGTTCAGCTGTTCTAAGATCAGTGCAAAACGTTCCTCTGCCAGCATGGTGTCTTTTCCCTTCTTTCCTTCCCACACCTAACCGTTTTTGCACGGTCTTGGCGTGTTTTGGTTGTTTGCATCTTTATTATAGCAAAAGCTCCGTCAAAATCAATCAGTTTCAGCCATTTTCGTTCACAAAAAATATCCTCGGTTTTTGTGCACCGTTACTAATATGTGGGATACAAGAGTGTTTTTCCACCAAAAAAGACCACCGCACTTGTGTATGCGGTGGTCTTTTCTGCGTTTATATGGCCGGTCATGACCGGTTTTGGTGCTCAGGCTGGTTTCAATCAGGCATCCGAGCGGGAGTATGCGTTCTTCATCTGGCCGCTCAGCTCAAACAGCACCTTGTCCAGCGTGTCAGCGGCCTTCTCCTGCAGCATAGCGGCAATAGCGGTGTTGGCTTCCTCCCGCAGGGCGGCGCGGCGGGCAGCGTCCGGCTCGGCGGCAAGCTTTGCATCGTACCCGTTCACCAGTGCGCGGGCAGCGGAGAGCACGGCTTCCTCATAGCGCTCGAGGTGGAACAGGGACTTGTTATAGGAAGCATCTGCCATGGCAGCGATCAGACGGCTGGTCCAGTAGAAGTTATCGGTGGACACAGTGCCGGTGGTGTTTGCCAGATACTCCGGGGTGCGCTCCACGTTGGCGTAGAAGGGCACCATGGTGTTGAAGGCGTTGGAAGCATAGGCCACCCACTCCACAGCGCGGGATTCCTCCGGCTGGTCGGGACGCATCTGCAGCAGCGCCATAAAGTCGTTGCGGTTGATACCGATGGAGCGGTACGCGCCCTTTGCGGACTTGTCGCCGTAGCTCAGGTAGGGGTCATAGGGGGTGCCCTGATAGTGGCTGGACAGCATATACTTGATGTCCTCCGGGGTCACCTTGCGCTCCGGCACCATGCACCACGGCAGGTCATCGGACATGGGGGTGTAGTCGGCGTCAGCACCCTCCCACACCCATGTGCGGGGGTTGAGGTAGCGCAGCATATACCATGCGCGGGGGGTGTTGTAAACGTGGTCGGCGTCATCGTGGCTGCCAAAGGCGTCCCGAGGGTTCAGTGCGCCGTCCAAAGAGAGGTCGAGGTGGTTCTTGGCAATGAACTCCCGCAGATCGGCAGAGCAGAGGTAGTTTTCCTGTGCGCCGAAGGCATCCTCCAGATCAAAGCTGTCGATGCCCAGCTGGTTGGGCATGACCACATACACATCGTCCGGCACGCGGCGGGCGATCCAGTGGTGACCGCCGATGGTCTCCAGCCACCAGATCTCGTTTACATCCTGAAAGGCGATGCCGTTCATCTCGTAAGTACCGTACTGCTCCAGCAGGCTGCCCAGACGCAGCACGCCCTCGCGGGCAGAGTGGATGTAGGGCAGCACCAGATAGACGATATCTTCCTCGCCGATGCCGCCGGGCACCTCAGGCTTTTCGCCCTTGGCGGGCTGATACTCCACCAGCGGGTCTGCGCCCAGCACGCGGGGGTTGGAGGTGATGGTCTCGGTGGCGGTCATGCCCACGTTGGCGGCATTGACGCCGGAAGCTGCCCAGATGCCCTTGCCCTCCACGGCATTGGGCATGGCGGTAAACCGCAGTGCGCCCTCCGGCAGGGGGATCTCCACATGGGAGAGGACGCTGCGGTAGGTCTTGGGAAGCTCCTCCGGGTGGATCACGGTGAATTTTTTAGCGGTGAAATGGCCGGAGCCGGAGTCATCGTTACGGGCGATCATGGTAGAGCCATCGTACGATGCTGCCTTGCCGACCAGAATGGTAGTGCAAGCCATAGGTTTTCCCTCCATATTCTATAATGTGCTTCTATTGTAGAACTTTTGCAGCGGAATTGCAACCGGGACGATTTAAAATGGCCTCCGCTGACGCTCTGGCCATGTTCAGCGGAAGGATTATTTTTATTTCGCAATTCTGGAAAATCTGCGGATTTTCCAGAATTGCCTTTTCACGGGAGGGTTTGGAACGAACTCCCTCAGTCAAAACCTGACGGTTTTGACTGCTCCCTCGGAGAGGGAGCCCTTGGCATGGCGGGAAGGTTTCGGGCTAAAGCGCAAAGTTTGCGGGTGTGCCCGCTCCCCCTTGGGGGAGCTGTCGCGCAGCGACTGAGGGGCTATAAATCGGCGGAGCCGGAAAAAACGGTTAAAAGATCTTCACGCCGAACAGGCGTGAATCTTCAGTTTTTTCCGGTGCAGCCTTCCTCTTTGGGGTTAAAAGGGGCGAGCAGCCCCTTTTTCGTGGCTCCAGCGCGTCGAAATCGCTGGCACTTTTCTGGTTCTCTTTTGGTGTCAAAAGAGAACATCCCTCGGCAAGCAGAAACTCTCCCAGCGGAAGCCATTCAAAATCGTTTTCTCAACAAAAACCGCCGCGCTGCGTACCACGGCAGAGCGGCGGGAGATGGAATGCTTTTTTCAGGCTGTTACTGGGCTGTCCAGTAGAAGTCCTCGCCGGGCAGCGTACCGCCCACGGCGGCGGGGTCGGCATCGTAGAGCACCTGCAGGTAACCGGAGACGTCCGCCTTCAGTTCCTCGCCGGTCAGGCAGACGATGTTGCAGTTGGGCAGTGCCTTTTTGGCGATGGCGGCTTTTGCCACCACGCCCTGCTCCTCGCACAGGGCGGCGGTGCCGTCCAGATCGGTGTTGGCGGCGTTCACGCTCTGGGCATAATCTGCCAGAAAAGCAGCTACCACATCCGGGTGCTCCTCGGCGTAGGCCTTGCGCACCACGGTCACACCGGTAATCAACTGGGTGTCTGCTACCTTGTCCCACTCGGCGGTCAGGTCAAGGGCCACCCGCAGGGTGTCATCCTTCAGCCCGGCGGCGGTCACATAGGGCTGGGGCAGCACGGCAATGGCGTCCTGCGTGGCGGCCATCTGAGCGGTCACCTCGGTAGCTTCGCTGTAATACTGGATGTCCACATCCTTGTCCGGGTCAATGCCGTTGGCGGTAAGCAGATAGCGCAGCACATACTCCGGGGTAGTGCCCTTGCCGGTGGACAGGATGGTGCGGCCCTTGAGGTCTGCCATGCTGTGGACGGTGTCGCCCTGCTCCACCACATACAGAACGCCCAAGGTGTTCACTGCCACAGCCTGAATGCCGCCGTTGGTTTTCTGGTACAGGGTCGCTGCCAGATTGGCCGGGATAGCGGCCATGTCCAGCTCGCCCTTGATGAGCAGCGGCACGATCTCATCCGCAGCGCCGTAAAGCTGCAAATCGTAGTCCATGGCGGCAGTTCCGGCCTGCTCCATCGAGAGCAGGTTGACAAGCCCCATGGTGGTGGGACCCTTCAGCCCGGCGATGCGCAGTGGCTCGGTGGCAGACAGCGGCGCAGCAGTTTCTTCCTCAGAAGCAGCCGCAGAGGAAGCAGCTTCGGACACCGCCGTGCTGGAAACGGCAGAGCTTGCGCTGCCGCCGCAGGCTGCAAGGCTCAGTGCAAGGCTGAATGCCAGCAGTAAGGACAGGATCTTTTTCATGAAATACTCCTTTTTACACCCGGCACGCCCCGCTGCGGGGACGGAAACCGGCCTTTTTTGAAAAATTTTGCAAAATCATTTGCTTTGCGCGTTCCAGTTTACTATAATAGGGGTAAAAATACCGTTGCGTGTGCAACGCAATTGCAGGAGGCTGCAGAGAACGTTGTTTTCTCTGCGGAGTTGCGATGAATAATTATCTGCCGCTGTTACAAACCACCACGCTGTTCGCAGGTCTTTCCGCTGCGGAGCTCAGCACGCTGCTGTCCCGGCTGGGGGCAAGCGTGCGCAGCTACGGCAAGGGCGAAGCCCTTGTGTTGGCGGGGGAACCCAGCCGCCGGGTAGGCATCGTGCTGTCCGGCGAGCTGGAAGCCTACCGTCCGGCGCCGGGCGGGGCACGCATCCCCATTGCCCGGGTAGAGCCGGGCGGGGTGTTCGGGGACGTGCTGGGCGGTTCCAGCCTGTCCAGCCCGGTCACCGTGCTGGCTGCCGCCCCCTGCGAGGTGCTGCTGCTGCCCTACGAGCGGCTGCTGCTCTCGGACGGCAGCCCCGCCCACCAGCGGGTGGTGCAGAACCTTGTGCGCACCATCAGCGATAAATATTTTTCCCTCTCCCGCCGCATCGACCTGCTGGTGATGAAGAGCCTGCGTGCCAAGGTGGCGGCCTATCTGCTCAGCGAAGCCGCCCGCGCCCACAGCCTGACCTTCAGCATCCCCTTCTCCCGCATCCAGCTGGCGGACTACCTCAACTGCGACCGCAGCGCCCTTTCCCGGGAGCTGAGCACCATGCAGCGGGAAGGGCTCATCGACACCTACCGCAGCAGCTTCAAACTGCTGGAGCCGGATGCTTTGCAGCAGATGGTGCAGTAAACCCCTCTCAGGCGCGCAGCGATGGCTGAAAGGGTCATTTTACAAAAAGGAGCGCATTTACTATGTCCAAGCCTGTTCTCTGGATCGTGATCCCCTGCTACAACGAGGAGCAGGTGCTGCCCATTACAGCACCCATGTTTCTGGAAAAGATCCACAGTCTGACCGCACAGGGGCTGGTCAGCGATAAAAGCCGGGTGCTCTTTGTCAACGATGGCTCCCGCGACAAAACGTGGGAGCTGATCCAAGGCTTTGCCGCACAGGACGAGCACTATATCGGCATCTCCCAAAGCCGCAACCGCGGCCACCAGAACGCCGTGCTGGCGGGGCTGATGGAGGCGCTGCACAGCGACAGCTGTGACATTACCATCTCCATTGACTGCGACGGTCAGGACGATATCAACGCCATGGACGAGATGGTGAAAAAGTATCTGGACGGTGCCGAGGTGGTGTATGGTGTGCGCAGCCGCCGGGACACCGACACCTTCTTTAAACGGTTCACCGCCGAGGGCTTTTATCATGTGATGAACGCTCTGGGCGCGGATATCGTGTTCAACCACGCAGATTACCGCCTGATCAGCACCCGCGTGCTGGAAAGCTTTGCGGATTACAAGGAGGTCAACATCTTTTTGCGGGGCATGGTGCCGCTGGTGGGCTTTGCCCACGATGTGGTCACCTACGAGCGCCACGAGCGCCTGGCAGGCGAGAGCCACTACCCCCTGAGCAAGATGCTGGCGCTGGCCTTTGACGGCATTACCAGCCTTTCCAACAAGCCCATCCGCATCATCACCGGGGCGGGCATCGTGGTAAGCCTTGTCAGCTTTATTGGGGTCATCTGGGCCATCGTATGCGCCGCCATGGGCAGCAGCGTGGCAGGCTGGGCCTCCACCGTCTGCATCGTCTGCTTTATGGGCGGTGTACAGCTGGTGTGTCTGGGCGTGATCGGCGAGTATATCGGCAAGATCTATATGGAAACCAAAGCCCGCCCGCGCTATATCATCTCGGAGCGCACATGGGCTCCCTACGAAAGGAAATATCACGGATGAGCAAGCAAAGCTGGAAGGGCAGCACCCTTCTGAACCCGGAGCCGCCGGTACTGGTATCCTGCGGCGGGCTGGATAAGCCCAACCTTATCACCATCGGCTGGACAGGCACCATCTGCACCCAGCCCAGCATGGTATCCATCAGCGTGCGCCCGGAGCGGTACAGTCATCAGCTGCTGTGCGAGAGCGGGCAGTTCGCCATCAATCTGCCCACCGAAAAGCTGGTGCGCGCCATTGACTGGTGCGGTGTGAAGAGCGGCCGCGATGTAGATAAATTTGCCGCCTGCGGCCTGCACGCCGCCCCGGGCAGCGTGCTGACCGACTGCCCGGTGCTGGAGGAAAGCCCGGTCAACTTGGAGTGCCGCATCACCCAGCGCATCCCGCTGGGCAGCCACGACCTGTTTTTGGCCGAGGTGGTGGCCTGCGATGTGGACGAGAGCCTGCTGGACGAAAAAGGCAAGCTGTGTCTGGACAAGGCAAACCTCATTGTGTACAGCCACGGCGAGTATCTGGCCCTTGGCAAAAAGCTGGGCACCTTCGGCTACAGTGTGCGAAAAAAAAAAAGCCCGCAAAACGTAAGAAATAACAAAAAGGCGATGCCGCACGGCATCGCCTTTTTGTTATTTACTTCTCGTGCTTGACCCGCTGGATATCCCCAAGGTCGTAGGGAGTGTTCTGGTAAACATAATAGTTCAGCCAGTTTTCATACAGCAGGTGGGCGTGGGCGCGCCAGCGGAACAGCGGCGGCTTTGCGGGGTCATCGTCCGGGTAGTAGTTGGCAGGCACATGGATGGGCAGACCCTTGGCTACGTCCCGCTTATACTCGGCATCCAGCGTGTACTTATCGTACTCCGGGTGACCGGTGACAAAGATCTGCCGTCCGTTCTCGGTGCTCATCAGGAAGGGCCCGGCGGCGTCGCTCTCGGCCAGAATGCGCAGGGCGGCGCAGTTATCCACATCCTCCCGGCAGATGCCGGTATGGCGGCTGTGGGGGGCGTAGAACACCTCATCAAAGCCGCGCACCAGCGGGTTTGCCGGGCGGATGACCCGGTGCTCGAACACGCCGAACATCTTTTCCGGCAGCAGCTGCTTGCGCACGCCGTAGTGGTAGTACAGCCCGGCCTGTGCGCCCCAGCAGACATGAAGGGTGGAGTAGACGTTCGTTTCACTGAAGTCCATGATCTCGCACAGCTCGTCCCAATAGTCCACCTGCTCAAAATCCATGGTCTCCACCGGCGCACCGGTGATGATCATGCCGTCGTAGCGGTTGTTCTTCACCTCGTCAAAGGTCTTGTAAAAGGCCTCAAGGTGGGCAGCCGACACATGGGTGGCAGAGTGGCTGGCGGTCTGCAGCAGGGTCATGTGCACCTGCAGCGGGGTGTTTGCCAGCAGCCGGGCGATCTGGGTCTCGGTGGCGATCTTGGTGGGCATCAGGTTCAGGATCAGAATTTCCAGTGGGCGGATATGCTGCGCCAGCGCCCGCTCCCGATGCATGACAAAGACATTTTCCTCATATAGGGCATCAAAGGCAGGTAAGGTCTTGGGGATGATCAGCGGCATAGGATGGTTGCTCCTTTGCTAGATGATCCAAAAATGGCTCCGCGTTCGCTTTGCCATCTTCAGAGGAATCATAATTTTTGATTTCACATTTGTCGCTGCCTGTTGGCCGCGACAAATGTATTTTCACGGGAGGGAATCATACCTTATCCAGTGCCTGCGCGATATCGGCGATGAGGTCCTCGGCGGATTCCAGACCGCAGCTCATGCGCACCAGCTCGGCGGGCACACCGGCGGCAGCCAGCTGCTCATCGTTCATCTGACGGTGGGTGCTGGAAGCGGGATTCAGGCAGCAGGTGCGGGCATCTGCCACATGGGTCTCGATGGCGGCAAGCTTCAGCTCCTTCATAAAGGTGCTGGCAGCCTGACGTCCGCCAGCCAGACCAAAGCTCACGACGCCGCAGCTGCCGTTTGGCAGGTACTTCTGCGCCAGTGCGTGGTAGGGGCTGCTTTCCAGCCCGCAGTAGTTCACATAGGCCACCTTGGGGTGGTTCTCCAAAAACTGTGCCACCGCCATGCCGTTGGCGCAGTGGCGCTGCATCCGAACGTGCAGGCTTTCCAGACCAAGGTTCAGCATATAGGCGTTCATGGGGGACTGCATAGAGCCGAAGTCCCGCATCAGCTGCGCGGTGGCCTTGGTGATGAAAGCCCCCTCCTTGCCAAAGCGCTCGGCGTAGGTAATGCCGTGGTAGCTGTCGTCCGGGGTGCACAGACCCGGGAACTTGTCGGCGTGCGCCATCCAGTCGAACTTGCCGCCGTCCACGATGGCACCGCCCAACACTGCGCCGTGACCGTCCATGTACTTGGTGGTGGAGTGGGTCACGATGTCCGCGCCCCACTCAAAGGGGCGGCAGTTGACCGGCGTGGGGAAGGTGTTGTCCACCATCAGCGGCACGCCGTGGGCGTGGGCGGCCTTGGCAAACTTTTCAATGTCCAGCACGGTCAGGGCGGGGTTTGCGATGGTCTCACCGAACACCACCTTGGTGTTGGGCTGGAAGGCAGTGTTCAGCTCCTCCTCGGTGCACAGGGGGTCTACAAAGGTAGCGGTAATGCCCATCTTTGCCATGGTGACCGAGATGAGGTTGAAGGTGCCGCCGTAGATGGTGCTGGAGGCCACGATGTGGTCCCCGGCCTCGCAGATATTGAACAGGGCAAAGAAGTTTGCGGCCTGTCCGCTGGAGGTAAGCATGGCGGCAGTGCCGCCCTCCAGCTCGCAGATCTTTTTGGCTACCATGTCGCAGGTGGGGTTCTGCAGACGGGAATAGAAATAGCCGTCTGCTTCCAAATCGAACAGCTTGCCCATGTCCTCGCTGGTGGTGTACTTGAAGGTGGTGGACTGGATGATGGGGATCTGACGGGGCTCGCCATTGCCGGGGGTGTAGCCGCCCTGCACACAGATGGTATCACGGTTCATACAACATACTCCTTTGCTGGTTTTTTGGTCGGGAAGGACGATTCCCCGCAGGAGAGCTGTCTCCGGCGGGGAATCGAAAATTCAAAGCTTTTTATTTCCGCAGGCGCTTATCGCTCTTGGTGGCCCACAAAGTACCCACAGACTGGAACGCCTGCACCATCAGCACCAGCAGCACCACACAGACGATCATGATGTTGGTCTGGTAGCGGTAATAGCCGTAGGACAAGGCGATCTTGCCCAGACCGCCGCCGCCGATGACGCCGGACATGGCGGAATAGCCCAGAATGGTGGTCAGTGCGGTGGTCATGCTGGAGATCAGGCCGGGCAGGCACTCCGGGATCATGACCTTGGTGATGATCTGGAAGGGAGTAGCGCCCATGCTCTGGGCAGCTTCCACTACGCCTTCATCCAGCTCCCGCAGGCTGGTCTCCACCAGACGTGCCACAAAGGGGAAGGCGGCGACCACCAGCGGCACTACGGTGGCCTTGGTGCCCACCGTAGTGCCCACGATGGCGCGGGTAAGCGGGAACACACAGATCATCAGGATGAGGAACGGCACGCTGCGCAGGATGTTGATGACGATATTGATCAGATGCATCAGCCAGCCGGGCAGGGGCAGAATGCCGTCCTTGTCACCGGCTACCAGCAGCACGCCCAGCGGCAGACCCAGCACCAGCGCAAAGGCGGTGGAGAGCACCGTTACATAAAAGGTCTCCCAGATGGCAAAACCGTAATCTGCGATATTCATATACCGGTCACCTCCTCTACCGTTACGCCGGACTGGCTGCGCATATATTCCATAGCCTGCTGTGCAAGCGCAAGCTCTGCGGGCAGCTTGAGCAGCATAGAGCCGTAGCACTGGCCGCTCAGATCACGGGTATCGGCGCTGAGCACCGACACCAGAATGCCCTTTTCGGCGGCAAGGCTTGCCACCAGCGGCTTTGCAGTGGAGGAACCGTTAAAGGTAACGCGCACCACATGGTCATCCGGCGCAAAGCAGGAAAGATCCCGCGCTGCGCTGCCGCCGTTGGGGGCTACCAGACGCTTGGCAGCTGCCGTTTTGGGGTTTGCAAAAATTTCCTGTACCGAGCCCTGTTCCACGACCACACCGCCGTCCAGAATAGCTACGCTGTCGCAGATCTCCTCCACCACGCTCATCTGGTGGGTAATGACCACCACAGTGATGCCCAGCTTGCGGTTGATATCCTTGATCAGGGTCAGGATGGAGTGGGTGGTGTTGGGGTCCAGCGCGCTGGTGGCCTCGTCGCACAGCAGCACCTTGGGGTTGGTAGCCAGTGCGCGGGCAATGGCGATGCGCTGCTTCTGACCGCCGGACAGCTGTGCCGGGTAGGCGTTGGCCTTATCCGGCAGCCCCACCATCTCCAGCAGCTCCATGGCGCGCTTTTCCGCCTCGGCCTTTTTTACGCCTGCCAGCTCCATGGGGAAGCAGACATTCTTCAGGCAGGTGCGCTGCATGAGCAGGTTGAACTGCTGGAAGATCATGGTGATCTCCCGACGGCGCTTGCGCAGCGAGACGGGAGACAAGGTCTCCATTGCCACGCCGTCGATCACCACACTGCCGCCGGTGGGGCGCTCCAACAGGTTGATGCAGCGCACCAGCGTGGATTTGCCCGCACCGGACATACCGATGATGCCGTAGATGGAGCCATCGGGAATGGTGAGGTTGATGTTTTGCAGCGCTTTCACCGCGCCATCCTTCATCTGGAAGGTCTTGGAAAGGTACTTGAGTTCGATCACAGAAATTGCTCCTTTAGATTATCCCTCGATGGGTGCCAGACTGTCCTGCTTGCCGCCGTAGATGCCCATGGGCTCTACGTGAATGCCGGCAACAGTTACCAGATGGGTACCCTTTTCGGCATTGAAGTTGTCCAGATACGGCTGATGCTGGAAGTAGTTGGTGTCTACCTGACCGTCCTCAACGATCTGGTTGGGGATGACATAGTCGTCGTACTCCTGGATATCCAGCGTGATGCCCTTGGCGGCAAGGATCTCCTTGCACACCTCCAGCACCTCGCAGTGGGGAGCGGGAGTAGCGGCGCAGCTGACGGTCTGGCCGTTCAGGGCGTCATAATCCACAGTGGAATCGTAGCCGTCGGTGGGGTTCTCCACAACGGACACCACGGAGCCCTTGTAGGTCTCGTCCATGAAGTCCTTCACCTTCTGGCTCTGCAGGGCAGCAGCCAGAGCCTTGATCTTAGGCTCCTCCTGATTGCCGTCCTTGCACACCAGAATGTTGACGTAAGCAGAAGAGCCGTCCTCCATGGCCAGTGCATCGGTCATGGGGTTCAGACCGGCAGAGATGGCGTAGTTGGAGTTGATGACGGCGTAGTCCTCGTCCTGCAGGACGTTGGGCACCTGAGCAGCCTCCACCTCGTCCACAGTGACGTTCAGGGGATTCTCCTCAATGTCGTTCTTGGTAGCGGTCAGGCCTGCGTCTGCCTTCAGCTTGAAGAAGCCGTTCTTCTCCAGCAGGGTCAGGGCGCGGGCCTCGTTGGTGGTATCGTTGGGCACAGCCACCTTGATCTTGTCCAGCTTAGCAGCGGCAGAGGATGCCACGCTGCCAGATGCAGCGGCGGAAGAAGCAGTGGAAGAAGAACCACCGCAGGCAGTCAAGGCAGCGGCTGCGGCTGCCACACCGGTAACTTTCAGAAAATCGCGACGAGTAATCATAGTTTTGTTCCCTCTCTATTGTTCTCTATTATGTACTGCGGCCCGCACGGCACCTTTCCGCGCGCGGCCTTGAACGGATGAATGAAAAAATGCCCCCGTCCTTACGAGCCTTAGACTCTGCAAGGACGGAGGCATGAACATACTTCCGTGGTACCACCTTGGTTCACTGTACCCTTACAGATACAGCCTCGATGCTGCGGCAGCGTGTGCTGCTTACAGCCGGACGCTGTAACGGGCGCATCCCGTTGCGGGCTTAGCACTCCTGCGCCTCGTCCGCACGGCTCCGAGACCATTTTCAGCTTCCTGTTTCCTGCCCTTTTCCACCGCCCGGGCTCTCTGGTAAGGATCAATGCGAAGGCCTACTCTTCTCTTCACAGCCATTTTTGTGATATTGACACTATAATAAACCCATCGGCGGCATTTGTCAACACCTTCAACGAAGTTTTTGGGTAGGGATATGGCTTCCGGCCTGCTGCCGCATCCGTTTTTTATGATACGCCCTTGTATGCGGCTGGTGCACATGATAAAATAGGGTATCATCTTTTGCAAGGAGAGCAGGCAATGAACAGCAGAGATCCTTTTCCCGATGAAGAGCTGCGCCGCCGCATCATGGATTTTATCATGGCCGCAGGGCAGACCCTGCTGGAAAACGGCGCAGAGGTGTTCCGGGTGGAGCAGACCATGGAGATCATGGCGCGCAGCTTCCATTTGCGGGAGTTCCACGTATATGTGCTGACCAACGGCATTTTTGCCAGTGCCGGCACTGCCGAGATCAGCGAGGTGCGCAACGTACCGGTGCGCACCACCCATCTGGGGCGGGTAGCGGCGGTGAACGAGCTTTCCCGCCAGATCGCCCAGACAGGGATGACCTTGGACGAAGCCGAGAGCCGTCTGGTGCTGGCGCGGCAGCTGCCCTTCCCCAAAGACCATGTGCAGCTGCTTTCCGGGCTGTGTGGGGCGTTCTGCTTTGCCATGATGTTCGGCGGCAACCTGCGCAGTGCACTGGCAGCTGCCGGGGCAGGGGTGGCGGCCAGCTGGTACCTGCTGTGGTGCGGACGGCACGAGGTGCCCGGCGGCTTTCAGAAGATCAGCACCGCCGCGCTGATCACGCTGGTGTGCATTCTGCTGTGCAATCTGCTGCACACTTCTGCAAGCCACGCCATCATCGGTACGCTGATGATCCTGACCCCGGGCATCGCCTTTACCATGGGCATCCGGGACTTTGTGCAGGGCGACTACCTTTCCGGCACCATCCGCATGATCGACGCTTTGCTCATTGCCGCCAGCATTGCCATCGGCACCGGTCTTGTGCTGCGGCTGTACACAGTACTTACGGGGGTGGTCGTGGTATGATGTCCCTTACTGCTGCACAGCTCAGCGAGCTGACCGCGCAGTTTTTTCTGGCCGGGCTGGGCACGCTGAGCTTTGCCATCCTGTTTGCGTGCCCCCGGCGCTGCCTGCCTTACTGCGCACTGGTGGGCGCTGTGGGCTGGCTGTGGTACGAACTGCTGACCCTGCTGGGCGCAGACGCCGCCACGGCATCCCTGCTGGCGGTCATTCCGCTGACTATCCTTACCCGCGTGTTTGCCATCACCCAAAAAACGCCGGTCACGGTATTTTTGCTGTCCGGCATTTTCCCGCTTGTGCCGGGCGCGGGCATCTACTACACCGCCTACTATTTCATCCAGAACGAAAATGCCCTTGCCCTTGCCAAGGGCATCAGTACCTTTAAAATCGCCGTGGCGCTGGCTATCGGCATCAGTCTGGTGCTGTGCGTGCCCATCCCGAAAAGGAGGAAGTAAACCCTCTCAGTCACGGCATACCCCCTCAGGCGCTAACGCGCCAGCTCCCCCAAGGGGACGCCTATGCCGAGAAGGGAAACTTTCCGGTATAGCCTTAAAGCCGTCCCCTTGGGGAAGGTGGCAAAGCCGCAGGCTTTGACGGAAGGGGTTGCCCGCTGCCCAAAAAGCGGCGGTGGTATAAAGTAATATAAAGGAGTGATCTCTATGAACGCAATGGAACTTCTGACTACCCGCCGCACCTACCGCCGGTTTGCACAAAAGGCCGTGCCGCAGGATGTGGTGGACGATATCGTACAGGCCGTGCGGCTGTCCTCCTGCGGGGCAAACCGGCAGGCCGTGCGTCTGGTGCTGGTGCAAAGCCCGGAGATGGTAGCCAAGGTGCAGCCGCTGGTCAAGTGGGCTGGCTATCTGCCGCCGGAGCAGGGCACGCCCAAGGCAGACGAGCTGCCCACCTTTTATGCAGCTGTGGTGCAGGATACCGCCATCCCCGGCGACCTTGCCACCGACACCGGCATTGCGCTGGCCAACATGACCCTTGCCGCATGGGACAAGGGTGTGGGCAGCTGCATCATGGGTGCGATCAATAAGCCCGCTCTGACCGCGCTGCTGGGCATTGAGGAGCCGCAGAAGCTGGCCTTTATGGTGGCTTTCGGTTACCCCACCCACAAAGCCTGCATCGTCCCCATGACCGAGCAGACCGGCGTAAAGTACTATTTGGATGAAAACCGCGACTACTGCGTACCCAAGCGCAGTGCCGAGGAGCTTGCAAGAAGTCTGTAAAAGCCGGTTTATACTGCATATATTCACACATTTTCTCCGTTATTGCATAAATGTTTGCAAAATCGTTTCAATTTCACGGATTATTATGCACAAGTATTGACTTTTCGTTTTGTACAAACTATACTAAGTGCGTTCCCCGAAAGCGCGATGAATCGCATCCCATCGGGGCAAAGCAAACTATATTGCATAGATCGAGGAGTGTTTGAATATGAAAAAGATCTCTCGCCGCAGCTTCATGGCTGCCGCTGCTGTTTCCGTTGCTGCTCTGGCTCTGACCGCCTGCGGTGGATCCGCAAGCTCTGCTGCTTCTTCTGTGGCAAGCTCTGCCGCTTCCTCCGATGCTGCTTCTTCTGCCGCTACTGCTGAGCTGACCACCGTGGAGACTGGTAAGCTGACCATGGCTACCAACGCCACCTTCCCTCCGTACGAGATGACCACCGACTCCGGTGAGCTTGAGGGCATCGATGTGGACACCGCCAAGGCCATTGCTGAGAAGCTGGGTCTGGAGCTGCAGATCGATGACATGGACTTTGACGCCGCACTGCTCAGCGTGCAGCAGGGTAAGGCAGACATCGTGATGGCTGGCGTTACCGTGACCGACGAGCGCAAGGCTGTGATGGACTTCTCTGACAGCTACGCAACCGGCATCCAGTCCATCATCGTGCCCAACGATTCCGACATTGCTTCTCCCGATGATCTGGCCGGCAAGAAGATCGGTACCCAGCGCGGCACCACCGGCTACATCTACTGCTCCGATGACTTCGGCGAGGACTCTGTTGTGGCCTACGACAGCGGTCTGACTGCCGTGCAGGCACTGAACAACGGTCAGGTGGATGCAGTGGTCATCGACAACGCTCCCGCTACGGAGTACGTCGCTGCCAACCCCGGCCTGAAGGTGCTGGATACCAGCTACGCCGAGGAAGATTACGCCATCGGCATGGCAAAGGGCTCTGCTCTGGAGGACGCTGTCAACAAGGCTCTGGAGGAGCTGAAGGCTGACGGCACCCTGCAGGCCATCGTGGACAAGTACATCAACGCAAACTAAGCTGTGTACCCCGTATGATCCCCGTACCCGAGGAGGCGCCCCACGCAGGGGCACCTCTTTTTTTGGAAAAAAGTGGTTACAATTTATTGACAAACAGAAAGTGAGGATGTGAATGGCTGCGCAATACGAACTGCTCAAAGAGCTGCTCAACAGCGGCACAAAGCTAAGCTTTGGACAGGATTTCTTCTTCAAGTTTTATCAGGCCTTTCTGCTGAAGGACCGCTGGATGCAGTACATCAGCGGTGTGGGCACTACCCTGCTGGTCACCGCGCTGGCGCTGGCGCTGGGCGTGGTGCTGGGCAGCGTGGTGGCACTGGTGCGCGTGACCCACGACCAGCAGCGCCCCGGCCACAAAAATGCGGTGCTGGGCTTTTTTAACGCGGTGTGTCAGGTGTACACCACCATCATCCGCGGCACGCCTATGATGGTGCAGCTGCTGATCATGAGCATGGTCATTTTTGCCAACAGCCGCAACTTTACCATGGTGGGTGCGCTGACTTTGGGCATCAACTCCGGCGCGTATGTATCTGAGATCATCCGCGGCGGCCTGATGGCAGTGGACCCCGGCCAGATGGAAGCCGGGCGCAGCCTTGGCCTGAACTACATGACCACCATGGTGGTCATCATCATCCCGCAGGCCATCCGCGCGGTGCTGCCTGCACTGGGCAACGAGTTTATCATCCTGCTCAAGGATACTTCCCTGATCACCACCATCGGCGGCAAGGAGCTGCTGTATGCCGCACAGGGCATTATGAACCGCACCTACGAAGCCATGTTCCCCCTGCTGGGCGTTGCACTGATCTACCTGATCCTTGTTATGCTGTTTACATGGCTGCTGAGCAAGTTTGAGAGGAGGCTGGCACAAAGTGACCGATAAGATTTTGGAAGTACGCGGCCTGACCAAGACCTATGGCGGCGTAAAGAAGCGCGGCGCAAAAAAGGCCGACCCCACGCTGGACGTGCTGAAGGGCATCGACCTTGACATCTACCGCGGCGACGTGGTTTGCCTGATCGGCCCTTCCGGCTGCGGCAAGTCCACCTTTCTGCGCTGCCTGAACCGGTTGGAGACCCCTTCCTCCGGCTCTATCAAGTTTGAGGGGGTCGAGGTGGACGAAGCACACATCGACGCCGTGCGCCAGAAGATGGGCATGGTGTTCCAGCACTTTAACCTGTTCCCCCACCTGACCGTGAAAAAGAACCTTGAGCTGGCACCCAGTCTGCTGAAGCTGAAGGACAAAGAGGCCATCTCTGCCCGCGCAGACGAGCTGCTGGCCCGCGTAGGTCTGGCCGACAAGGCCAACGCCTACCCCAAGAGCCTGTCTGGCGGTCAGCAGCAGCGCATCGCCATTGCCCGTGCGCTGGCCATGGACCCGGACGTGATCCTGTTCGACGAGCCCACCAGCGCCCTTGACCCCGAGATGGTGGGCGAGGTGCTGGAGCTGATGAAGGAGCTGGCACACACCGGCATCACCATGCTGGTGGTCACCCACGAAATGGGCTTTGCCCGCGAGGTGTCCAACCGGGTCATCTTCAT
>ENA-UEPS01000452-UEPS01000452.1-human-gut-metagenome-genome-assembly--contig:-NODE-452-length-34890-cov-7.944733_pt1 | contig 34890 bp, 38 predicted proteins | sample MGYA00242904_ERZ507924 | MGnify/ENA primary metagenome ERZ507924 (study PRJEB26167, sample SAMN06115422) | human gut metagenome | host: Homo sapiens | place: China:Sichuan | collected 2014-10-16...
GCCCCAACCACGTTGAGGTCAGCCACATCCGCGGCGGTCAGCCGGTCTACTACTATATGATCAGCGTGGAGTAAGCCCTCTCAGGCGCTCCGCGCCAGCTCTCCCAGAGGGAGAGCCATTGGCATGTCGGTCAGCTTTCGTCTGGACGAGCGAAGCCTGATATAACGCAAAAAATAGTGCCCCGCTACAGAGGGCAGCAGCTACGGAACCATGTTCCTTGTCAAGCTGCTGCTAGCCTTGGTAGCAGGGCACTACTGTTTCCGGATAGAGTAAGCTTTGCTCGTCCAGCGTGGGCTTGGCCGACACGCCAGTGCCTCTCCCTCTGGGAGAGGTGTCTGCGAAGCAGACGGAGAGGGCAAGCCCGGCACGAAAGAGCTGCTGCGCAGCGGTAAGCTGTGCCTTCGTCCAACCTCTCAGTCTCGCATTCGCTCGCCAGCTCCCCTAGTAGGGGAGCCTCTGGCGAAACCGTTCACTTTGCGGGGACTGCCAAGGCCTCTCCTACCAGGAGAGGTGGCACGCCGTCAGGCGTGACGGAGAGGTTGTACAAAGGGAAGCCTGCCCATAACCAAAAAAGCCCCCGGCACGATGCGGAACGTGCCGGGGGCTTTTCGTACAAAGCGGAGGGATGCGGAAACTCTCCGCCTTGGGGGTTGGTTAGTCTTTCACCAGTTCGCTGCGGTCTGCCTCCACCAGCAGCAGGGTGGGCTCCTCAGCCCCACGGTGGGTGAGGTAGAACACCTCGCTGCCGCTGCCCTGTGCCAGCAGGTCGTTGATGGCAAAGCTGCTGGTCTGGCCATTGGTGACGAACTGGATGGTCTGTGCGCCATGCTCCTGCAGGTAGCGCAGGGTATCCAGGTCGCCGGTAAGGGTGGCGGTGTCATAGGCACCGGTGTAGGTGCGCAGGGTGCCGTTCTGGCTCACGGTAAAGGGCTGGTCCATGCCCTCGGCGTCCACCACCCGCAGCTCAAGGGCGCTGTTGGTGTCGGAGGGCAGGGCTTCGGTGGCACCGCACTTGGTGCAGGTGTGGGTGCCGTCGCCGTTGTCCTTCCAGTGGTGGCCTAGTGCGGGGATGGTCTCCGTCCACTGGTCGGTATGCTCCGGGGCAGTGGCATACCTATCGCTCTCATAGGTGCATTCGTACTTCACCCAGCCATCTTCCGTGCAGGTGGCATCCTTGCGGCCGATCTCTTTTTTGGTGCAAACATTTTTGCCATGGACGATCTTTTGCTGCCAGCCTTTACTGTAGTACCACAGCTCCGTATTATCGCCAATGGTGTTTACAAGGCCGCCGGCTGCGGGGTTATTTCTTGTGCCTACCGCAGCCTCAGCACCTTTCACATTGATATACTTATCATCCGGCGATTCCCATGGTTTCATTTTAAGCAGCACATTGTTGCCGATGTTGACCTCGGTGGCGGAAATCGCACCATATTTTCCAAATATTTGAACCCCATCGCCGATCTTAACTTTTCCGTTTGTTCCGCCGTCAATGTTCACTACAACTTTTCTGTTCGAATCGACCCGAATATCCTCGCCGCCGATACCGGAGCCTCCTCCTTCATATCGGATTGAAGTGCCCTCATCCTTGGCATCAATGGTAACATTGTCCTTTATATTGACCTCCACATCTCCATCCTTACTTCCGATCGCAGCGGAATTTTCTCTTCTGCTCTCCATCAGGATGGTCGAATGGCCCTGAATGGTGACCTTGGTATCTTTTGTGCCACTGCCAATGGCAGAGCCGGTGAACCCGCTTGCCGTGACATGGACATCTTCCTGCTCTGCGGTAGCCCCGGCCGTGCCAATGGTCACCTCTGCTTCGGTGTCCTTGCCATTATCTCCGGCAGCGCCGATGGCGGCACCGTTGCCACTGGTGCTAGCGTTGACGGTGGCATGGTCACAGATCACGATGCCCTTTGCCGAGCCACCGTAATAGCCGTCCCACCCAGCACTGCCGCCGCCGATGGCAGTGGCGCCGGATGCCGTCACCTTGGAATGCCCCCGGATGATGATGTTTTTTGCATTTCCTGCATAGCCGCCGCCAATGCCTGCGCCACCCCCGCCGCCTTTTGCGTCAACAGTTGCATAGCCCTGGATGATGATGTTTTCTGCATCTCCAGGTTTTTCCTCTCCATAGTAGCCGCCGCCGCCAATGCCTGCACCCCAGTCGCCGCCTGCTGCGTGAACCGTTGCATAGCCCTCGATGGTGATGTTTTTTGTGCCTTCGGCAACGCTTCCCCCGATGCCTGCCGCTCCGTTTCCGCCTGCACCTTTTGCGGTCAGGCTGCCGGAATCGTTTGATTTGGGGGTGGTGATCTTATTTCCCCTGTCATCGGTCTCGTCTGTGATGATCAGCGTTCCCTCTCCCTGCTTGCGCAGTCCTGCCTGATACCGGACGCTATAACTGTCCAAAACATTCTGGCCGTCCAGCTCAACTTTTGTCTTTCCGCCGCCGGAGACATCCATTGCAGCTTTCCGACCTGCATCCTCCGCCTTAATATTCACATTGCTGAGCCGGATCTTGAGCTCCTTGGCCGCATCGCCCACCCAGTTATTGATGACCCGGATGACGTTTTTGGTGGGGTTTTCGGCGCTGCCCACTGGCGAGGCAGGAGTGGTGGGGGGGTCGGCCTGAGTGGCCTCCCGGGTCTTTGCCGTAGGGGCGGCAGAGACGCTGAGGGTGGGTTTCGTGGCCTGCTGCTCCGGATTCGGGTCTGCCGGGGCGTACTCGTACACCACATCCTCCTTGGGGGAGTCCTCGGCGGGCTCTTTCTTCTCCTCGGTGGTGTCCTTGCCCTCCTGGGTCTGGGCAGAGTCCTCCTCTTCCTCGCTCAGGGTAAAGGCCGCGTCCGGGTCAGGCTGGCCCTCCCCGGCAGCGTCCGCAGACCCGGTTGCTTCCAGCTCCTGCGTATCAGTGCGCTCATCGTCCGGGATTGCTACCTTTGCCTTCTTCCCCTCAATACGGTTTTCCTCTTTCTGGGCAGCGTTCCCCTCGTTGTTGCCGTCCTTGATCACGATCTCGTCGCTGGTGTCGGTGTAGGTCTTATTCCCCTGAGTTACTTTCACATACTGCTGCTTGCCGTCCGTACTCGTTATGGTCTCTACGTCAATGCTGCCTTTGCCGATATAGTAAACATCCGCAAAGGCCGGGGCTGCAATAGAAGTAACAATAGACATAATTGCTGCCGTAGACAGCACCCGCAGAGCCAAATCTTTTCGCTGCATACAAAATCCTCCCTGTTGTACATTCAAAGCCTGTCCCGCAGCAAAAAGGATACCTCGTTCGCCTCCGCATGGCGGGCATCCCGGGGTGTCGTTCCCGCTTTTTGCACCAACTCGGCACAGGTCTTTTCACCATTTTACCCCCCCCCCCCCCTACTTTTTCAATGGTAATAATCTACAAAATTTCGCTATTTTATTTGTTTACTTTTTGTCGGGCCGGAAATGCCAAAAACACCCTGCCCCCGCCGGGAGGACAAAAAAACACACGGCCCGCCTTTTACGGCAGACCGTGTGTTTTGAAACCCTATGCAGTTTTGTCAGAAAAAGCTCACCTGGCTGCTTTCCGGCAGGTCGCCCAGAGCGCCTACCTGACGCAGGCGGTCGATGATGCTGCTGCCAACGCCGGAGGCCTGCTGCAGCTCCTCGATGGAGAGGTACTCCTGCCCATGGAGGGTGGCGTTTTCCAGCGCATCGGCGGCGGCACCGCCCAGACCTTTCAGGGAGCAGAAGGGCAGGCGCACCTTGCCGTCCTCCACCACATACTTGGAGCCCCGGCTCTTGCCCAGCTCGATGGGCAGGAACTCGTAGCCGCGCACCAGCATCTCGTTGACCAGCTGGAGCGAGACGAGCACATCTTCATCCTTGGCGTTCTTCTCTTCCTTGAGGCGGCGCTTCACCTCGTTCATGTGGGCGCGGGCCACCGCCGCACCGCCCACAGCGGCTTCATAGTCGATGTCATCGCCGCGGACGGTGAAGTACACCGCATAGAACGCCTGCGGGTGGTAGAGCTTGAACCACATGAGCCGGATGGCCGACATCAGGTAGGCCACCGCATGGGCTTTCGGGAACATATATTTTATCTTGCGGCAGCTCTCGATGTACCAGTCCGGCACATCGTGCTCCCGCATGGCCTCTTCCCAGCCGGGCGCAAAGCCGCCCTTGGCCACCTTGCCCTTACGGACGGCCTCCATAATATCGAAAGCCATCTTCGGCTCGAGGCCCTTGCGCAGCAGATAGAGCATGATACTGTCACGGCAGCCGATGACCTCCGCGATGGTACAGGTGCCGCTGCGGATGAGCTCGTCGGCGTTGCCGGTCCAGACGTCGGTGCCGTGGGACAGGCCCGAGATCTGGATCAGCTCGGAGAAATTCTTGGGACGGGCCTCCACCAGCATTCCGCGCACGAAGTTGGTGCCCATCTCGGGGATGCCGAAGGTGCCGGTCTGGCTGTCGATCTGCTCCGGCGTCACACCCAGCTCTTCCGGGCTGGTGAGCAGGCTGTAGACCTTGGGGTCGTTCATGGGGATGCTGTCCACGGGGATGCCGGTGTACTCCTCGAAATACTTGTAGAAGGTGGGCATATCGTGACCCAGCTCGTCCAGCTTGAGCAGGGTGTCGTGGAGGTACTTGAACTCGAAGTGAGTGGTCAGCAGACCGCCCGCCACATCGTCCGCCGGGTGCTGGATGGGGCAGAAGTCATAGATCTCATAGGTATCCGGCACGACGACCATGCCGCCGGGATGCTGGCCGGTGGTACGCTTGACGCCGGTACAGCCCAGCGTCAGACGGTTCTCCTCGGCATGGTTGACCGTTCTCCCCCGATCGTCCAGATACTTTTTGACGTAACCGTAGGCCGTCTTGTCCTGAATACCGGAGACGGTGCCGGCCTTGAAGACGTTGGCCTTGCCGAACAGCTCTTCCGTGTAGCGGTGGACGTTGGACTGGTATTCGCCCGAGAAGTTCAGGTCAATATCAGGCTCCTTGTCGCCGTAGAAGCCAAGGAAGGTTTCGAAAGGGATGTCGTGGCCGTCCACCAGCATCCGGGTGCCGCAGTGGGGGCAGTTCTTGTCGGGCAGGTCGAAGCCGTCGTCCACGCTGCCATCGGTGATGAACTCGCTGTACTTGCACTTGGGGCAGCGGTAGTGGGGCGGCAGACTGTTGACCTCCGAGATTCCGGAGAAGTGGGCCACAGCTGACGAGCCGACCGAACCACGACTGCCCACCTGATAGCCGCCCGCGTTGGAATAGGCCACCAGTTTGACCGCGATAACGTACAGGACGGCGTAGCCATGGCCGCAGATGGAGTCCAACTCTTTTTGCAGGCGCTTCTCCACGATCTCAGGCAGAGGGTCGCCATAGTCCCGCTTGGCGTGTTCCCAGGTCGCATCCCGGAGCTGCTGTTCTGCACCCTCGATGCTGGGCGGGTAGGTGCCGCGCGGGATAGCACGGACGTTGCCGTCGATGCTGGCCGCTATCTTGCGGGGATTGGTCACGACGATCTCGTAGGCCTTTTCCTTGGGCAGATAGCTGAACTGGTTCAGCATATCCTCGGTGGTGCGGTAGAACAGGGGCGGCTGGTTGTCCGCGTCCTTGAAGCCGTTGCCCGCCTGCAGGACAGAACGGTAGATGGCGTCCTCCGGCTCGGTGAAATGGACGTCGCCGGTGGCGATGACGGGCTTGTGCAGGTCTTCGCCCAGCTTGATGACGGTGCGGTTGAAGTCCTTGATGACCTCTTCGCTCTCCACCTTGCCCTCCCGCACCATATAGGCGTTGTTGCCCAGGGGCTGGACCTCTAAAACATCGTAGTACGATGCAATTTTCTTCAATTCTTCGTAAGAGCGGCCCTCCACGACAGCCCTGTAAAGTTCTCCTGCTTCACAGGCAGAAGTGAGGATAAGGCCATCCCGATACTTGTTCAGAAGGCTGCGGGGGACGCGGGGCTTCTTGAAGAAGTAGTTGACATGGGCCTCGCTGACGATTTTATAGAGGTTTTTCAGGCCCATCTGGTTGCGCACGAGGATAATGAGGTGGAAGTACTTCTTTTTCAGCACCTCGCGGTTTCCGCCGAGGCCGGTGTTGATGCCGCTGACGGCGGTGACCTGCTTTTCCTCCAGATCTTTCAGCATGACGCAGAAGATGCGGCCCAGTGCGGCAGAGTCCTCGCAGGCGCGGTGGGCCTCGTAGGCGGGCAGCTCCAGATGCTTGTTGATGGTCCCCTGCTTGTAGTTGTGGAGGCCGGGGTACATTGCCTGAGCCATGGTCAGGGTGTCGATATAGGTCGGCTCAAACTCGATGCCGCTCCGCTTGGCGGCGGCGCGGAGGAACCGGATGTCGAAGGAGTGGGCATTGTGAGCCACAAGGATGCGGCCATCCACAAAGTCGAGGAAGGCTTTCAGCGCCTCGGCCTCGCCGGGGGCGTCGGCCACCATCTCGTTGGTGATGCCGGTCAGCTCGGTGATCTTGGAGGTGATGGGCTTTCCGGGTTTTACGAAGGTGTCGAATTCTTCCACCACTTCCCCGTTCCGCACGATGACCGCGCCGATTTCTGTCAGGTACTCCACGCCGGGGTCGAGGCCCGTCGTCTCAGTGTCGAAGACGCAGAACTCACCGTTCAGCGGCTCGTCTTTCACGCCGTAGACGCAGGGTATCATGTCATCGACAAAGTAGGCCTCACAGCCGTAGATGAGCTTGAAGTCCGGGTCTGTCTTGTGGATGGCGTCCGCCGCCAGCATGGCCTCGGGGTAGCCCTGACAGACGCCGTGGTCGGTGATGGCGATGGCCGGGTGGCCCATCCGGTGGGCCAGCTTGACGATGCCGCCGGGGTCGCAGAAGGCGTCCATGCTGGACAGCTTGGTATGCAGATGCAGCTCCACCCGCTTGACGGGAGCGTTGTCCTCCCGCTTTTTGCGCTCGACAAAGAGGACGTCGTAGGGCCAGACGATATAGTCGTGCTCGTACTTATCGTAGGAGCAGTCGCCGCGCACCACGACCGTCGTACCCTTGGGGATGGACTCCCACTTGGAGCAGTCCTCCCCTTCCTGCGCACGGATCTTCAGGTTGATGGAGCCGGTGTAATCGGTGATGGAGACCGTGTATATCTTGCGGAAGCTGCCCTTCACCTCGGTGAAGAAGACGTCGCCCCAGATCATGCACTTGCCGCCCTCGCCGCCCAGATCCTTGAGGGGGGTGAGGTTTTTCGGGGTGAACATCTTGCCGTGGAAGATGGTGACGGGCTTGTCCGTGAGGTCGAGGCCCTCCACCTTGATGGAGGGGGCAGTGTTCTTTTTCTCGAACTTGACGACAGGCGGTGCAATTTTCCGCTCGAGCTTTTCTTCCATCTGGCGCTGTTCGGCCTCGCCCACGCTGCTTTCCAGCGTCACTTTGGGCTTTACGCCGGTGTGGGCAGCGATGCGCTCCGCCAGCAGGCGCTCGAACTGCATCTCCTGCAAAAACTTCGTGCCGTGGCAGACGCCGATGGTGATGTTCTGGCCGGTGATGGTGATGCGGCAGCGGTCGAGGAAACCGTTGATGGGGACACCGTCCCGCTTCATCTCCTCCATCATTTCCCGCAGACCGGCTTCATCCAGCGTCGCATAGCCGAAAAGATTGTTGATGCGGAGCTCGAAGCCCTCGTAATCCGGTGCCAGCGAGGCCAGCAGCCGGGCGCACAGCCCCTTGTCCAGCGGGGCAGAACTGCGCAGCGTAAAGATGACCTGCCGCTCCTGCCGCAGCATCTGGGCGTGCTCGACGACCACGCGGCCAAAACAGGCCGCAAAGTCCGGGTCCGCCATAAACTGCGGCCATAGCTGGGAAACAAGTGGTGTCACAGTGGTACTCCTTTTCTATCAGATAACAGCACAAACTGCCGCGCCCTGGAAAAGGGCGTGGCAGCAGGTTGTTCTTAAGTCAAATCTTCTGTCTTAAAGACATAATAGCCTTCGTAGTGGTAACTGGCGTCGATGCCTTTCATATAGACTTCGCGGTCATTGATTTTTTCGGTCAGAGCAGCGTGCAGCAGCGCTTTTATCTCCACATCCTTGACCGGGCTGCGCTCCATTGCAAGAAGGTAATCTTCTTTATCCACCCTGCTCCAGTCGATGACCTGATGCAGTTCTTTTTTCAGAATAGCATCCAGCCAGATTCGGGTGCTTCGGCCATTGCCCTCCCGAAACGGATGCGCCACATTCATCTCCACATACTTCTCGATGATCTCATCGAAAGAAGACTGCGGCATAGCGTCGATGCTTTCCAGTGCCGGACGCAGATACATCACCGGTGCAAAGCGGAAATTTCCTTTTGCAATGTTCACTGTCCGCATCTGTCCAGCGAACTCGTAGACATCACCGAACAGGCATTTATGGATGGCCGCAAGCCCTTTGAAGGTGCCTACCTCGAAGGTATCCAACAGGCCGGTATCATAGAGCTCAAGCGCCCGGGTCTTGCTGAGTTTTTCTTCTGCCCGAGCAAGCTCCGCTTCACTCGTCAGACCAAGCTTATTCTGTAAAATCACAGCTTATTGATCTCCTCCATGAACTGGTCGAGGATATTATCCCCCGTCAGCTTCCTGACGGGTTCGCCGTGGACGAACAGCACCGCCTCGCCCTTGCCGCCGGCAATGCCGATGTCCGCCTCACGGGCCTCGCCGGGGCCGTTGACGACACAGCCCATGACAGCCACCTTGATGGACTTTTTGCAGCCCTGAAGCCGCCGCTCCACCTCATTTGCGATTTCAGTGCAGGGGTACTGGGTGCGGCCGCAGGTCGGGCAGGTGATGACCTCCGGGCCGGCCACCGGGAAGCCGACAGCGCGCAGGATATTGTAGCCTGCTTCCACTTCCTTCTCAGGGTCAGCGGCCAGCGAGACACGGATGGTATCGCCGATGCCTTCCAGCAGCATCCCGCCGATGCCCATGCCGCTCTTGAGCAGACCCATCTGGTAAGTGCCGGCCTCCGTGACGCCCACATGGAGCGGGTAGTCGGTCACAGCGCTGAGCTGGCGGTATGCCTCCATCATGCGGGGGACGTTGGAGTTCTTGATGGAGATGACGATGTTGTTGAAGTCGAACTTTTCCAGCAGGTGGACATGGTACAGAGCGCTCTCCACCATCGCTTCCGGCACAGGTGCGCCGTACTTGGCGAGGATGTGCTTTTCCAGACTGCCGCCGTTGACGCCGATGCGGATGGGGATATTTTTCTGCTGGCAGGCATCCACGACCGCCTTCACGCGGTCATCGTCGCCGATGTTGCCCGGGTTGATGCGGATCTTATCCACCCCCACGTCGGCGCAGGCGATGGCAGCCTTGTAGTCGAAGTGGATGTCCGCCACGATGGGGATCTTCACGGCGTTCTTGACAGCCTCGATGCACTTGGCGTCTGCCGCACTGGGACAGGTCACGCGCAAGATCTGACAGCCTGCCGCTTCGCAGCGCTTTGCCTGCGCCACATTGCCCTCGATGTCCTCCACCGGGACGTTCAACATGGTCTGCACGGCAATGGGATTCTTGCCGCCGATGGTCACATTGCCGATCTTCACTTCACGTTTCAGCTGCCGCATGGTTTTACCCCTTTCAAACTGCTCCGGTCACGAGCCGGACGATGTCATTGTACGTTGCAAAGAGCATCAGGCCGAACAGCAGCGCAAAGGCTGCGACGGTCAGACTGCTCTGGATTTTTTCCGGCACTGCATGGCCGGTGACTGCCTCGATGAGCAGGAATACGACCTTGCCGCCGTCCAGCGCCGGGAACGGCAGCAGATTGAAGACGCCGAGGTTGATGGTGATAAGCACCAGCAGCTCAGCCACATCCTCCCAACCGTAGCTTGCGGCCTGACCGATGGCGGTCACGATGCCCACCGGGCCGGACAGGTCGTTGATGCTCTCGCGGCCCCGCAGAAGGTCGGCCAGCGAGGTATAGATGATGCGTCCATAGTAGATGACGCTGTTGGCCGACTCTTTCAGGACGTTCTGCGGTGTTTTTTTGAGGCCGTAGACTGTGAAGCCCAGTGTCATGTGGGTCTGGCCCTGCTCATCCTGCCAAGTGTCGAACTGGACGTCCGGCAGCTCCACGAGCTTGCCGTCCCGGCGGACGGTGAAGTCTGCGCGGTAGCTCTCGGTGCGCATAAGCTCGTAGAGCATATCGTTGGCCACGAAGCAGTGCCGCCCGTTGACGGCCACGATCTCGTCGCCGGCCTGCAGGCCGGTCTGGCCACAGAGGGCGTTGTCCTCCACGGCATAGATGACCTTGCTGGTGATGGGCTCACTGCGCAGCGAGATGAGGAGCAGCAGCACCACGAAGCCCAGCACGAAGTTCATCACCGCGCCTGCCGCCATCACCAGCATCCGCTGCCAGACAGCCGCCTCGTTCAGCGGCTTGCCTGTCCGCTGCGCCAGCACCTCCGGCGGGATGTCCGGGCCGTCATCGTCCCCGCTTCCACCCTCGGCCTGCTCGCTCTCGGGGCTCTCCTCCCCTTCCAGCGCCACAAAGCCGCCTACGGGCAGGAGCCGCAGGGTATACTGCGTGCCTTTGCGATAGGTCTTGATGAGGGTCGGACCCATGCCAATGGAAAACTCGTTGACCTGGACCCCGCAGAGCTTTGCCACTGCAAAATGGCCGAACTCGTGGATGGCGATGACTGCGCCGAAGATGAGCAGCGCAGCAGCAAAGGTGATGAAAACTGACATTATTTCTCCTATATTACAGATGTGCTCTCACGAATGCACGGGCCATACGGTCACACTCATACACATCCGCGAGGCTGTAGTCGCCGCCGAAGCTGTCGCTGTCCACGACAGCCTCCACCAGACGGCCGATGTCGAGGAAGCCGATCTTATCCTCAAGGAAGAGCTTGACGGCCTCCTCGTTGGCACCGTTGGCGGCGCAGGGGCCGAGACCGCCCTTCTTGATAGCCTTCTTGCAGGCGGCGAGGCAGCGGAAAGTCTCCTCGTCGGCCACATCGAAGGTCAGCAGCTTGAGGGTGGTGAAGTCCAGCTCCGGCACGACGCCCGGCACACGGGCCGGATAGGTCAGCGCATACTGGATGGGGATGCGCATATCCGGCACACCCAGCTGGGCGATGATGGAGTTGTCGCTGTACTGCACCGCCGAGTGGACGATGCTCTGGCGCTGGACAACGATTTGAATTTTCTCCGGAGGCAGACCGAACAGCCACACAGCCTCGATGAGCTCGAGGCCCTTGTTCATCAGAGTGGCACTGTCGATGGTGATCTTTGCGCCCATGTTCCAGTTGGGATGCTTGAGGGCATCGGCCTTGGTCTTGCCCCGCAGCTCTTCGGTCTTCATGCCGAAGAAGGGGCCGCCGGAGGCCGTCAGCAGAATTTTGGTCAGGCTCTTGGCGCTCTCCTTATCTTGCAGGCACTGGAAGATGGCCGAGTGCTCACTGTCCACAGGCAGCAGCTTGACGCCGTGCTTCGCCACGGCCTGAGTGACAAGATGGCCGCCGGTGACAAGGCTTTCCTTGTTGGCGAGGGCGAGGTCATGGCCGCTCTCGATGGCGGCAAGGCTTGCGCCGAGGCCAGCGATGCCCACCACGCTGTTCAGCACCACGTCCGGGCCGTCCATTGCAGCGAGGGTCCTGAGGCCCTCCGGGCCGGTCAGGAGCCTGGGTGCATCGGCGCGGCCGGCCAGCGCAGCCGAAAGCTTTTCGGCTCCGGCCTCACTGGTCATGCAAACATATTTCGGGTGGAATTCTTCTATCTGCTGCAAAATTTTATCCGTCTGGCTGTGGGCCGACAGGCCGAACACCTCATACCCTTGAGCACGGATGACGTCAAGGCTCTGGGTGCCGATGGAGCCGGTAGAACCCAGCAGCGTGATTTTCTTAGCCATAAAGAATCTACCTCCTGCTGATTTTAATCGTAGAATGCTGCGATGACCACCATCGTGACGAAGGGCGCGATGAACATCACGCTGTCAAAGCGGTCAAGGATGCCGCCGTGGCCCGGGAAGATGGTGCCGTAGTCCTTGATGCCGCACTGGCGCTTGACCACGCTGGCGAACAGGTCGCCGTAGATGCCCAGCACCGCAGCCACACAGGCCAGCAGCGCAATGATAACATACATGGATACGCCAATGTTGGAGCGGGTGAACTCTTCCATCCGGTCTGCTGCAATGGAGTAGATGACCGTGATCAGCACACCGAACACCATAGTACCCAGCACGCCGCCAACAGCACCCTCCACCGTCTTTTTGGGGCTGACCACCGGGCAGAGCTTATGCTTGCCAAAGGCGCGGCCCGCGAAGTAGGCGCAGGTATCGCCGCCCCAGGCGAAGCAGAGGATGAGCAGGATGAAGAAGATGGCGTCGTAGCCATACTCCTCCACCGGCAGCATCTCCTTGAGCCGGATGAACGAGTAGAAGCAGAAGATCACAATGCCCGAAAACATGGCGAGGCCGCTGGCTTTCTGGTAGCTGATAACGCCGTTGCGCACTACAAGGTAGATGGCATAGAACAGCACCACGAGGAAGGAAGCGGGCATCACCATCGCCCGGCAGACGCTGTAGCTCGACAGCATGATGAGCAGTGTGTAGGGTACCAGAACGGCCAGCAGCGGCCAGTCCTGCTTTTCAAAACCCAGCGCAGAGTAAATTTCATGCAGGGCGATGAGGGTGATGGCCGCGATGACCAGATTGAACACCAGCGTATCGAAGGTGAACAGGACGCCTGCCAGAACGATCAGGCCCACCACGGCTGTGATGATTCGTGTTTTCATAGTTTCATGTTCTCCTTTGTTTCGTCCGGGAGCCGCTCCCCTGCTCTGGCAGGGTCTGCAGCGTCAGCGCCCGAGGAAATACCGGGCGCTCTCCGGGGGCCGCGCACGCTGCGCGGCATCTTGCGTATCGGTTGCTGCTCTCAGAGTCCGCCGAAGCGGCGGGAGCGCCGGTTGAACTCCATGATGGCGGCATCGAGGTCATCACGGGTGAAATCAGGCCACAGAACGTCCATTTCCACCAGTTCGGAGTAGGCCGCCTGCCAGAGCATGAAGTTGGAGAGCCGCTTCTCTCCGCTGGGGCGGAGGATGAAGTCGGGGTCTTTCTGGCCGGCGGTGTACATCTGGGCCGAAAGAGCCTCTTCCGTGATGTCCTCAGGCTTCAGCTCGCCCGCAGCCGCCTTGGCCGCGAGGCTCCGGGCCGCCCGGACGATCTCAGGCCGTCCGCCGTAGTTGATGGCGATGTTGATGGTCAGGCCGGTCTTGCAGGCAGAGTCCCGCTCCAGCTTGTTCATCAGCTCCTGCAGCTTGGGCTCCAGCACCGTGCGGTCGCCCATGAAGCAGATGCGGACGTTCCGGTTCTCGTAGTCGAAGCCTTTGATGAGGTATTCGCCGAACAGCCGCATGATCGCGCCTACCTCCTCGGCGGGACGCTTCCAGTTTTCGGTCGAGAATGCGTAAAAATACACCGACTCTACGCCCAGTTCATCGCAGTAGTCCGCAATGTCCTGAAAGACCTGTGCGCCCTTTTTATGGCCGGCGGTGCGGGGCAGGCCGCGGTTCTTGGCCCAGCGGCCGTTGCCGTCCATGATGATGCCGATGGACAGCCCCTTCGCAAAATCCTTTGGATGTTCCATGATCTTATTCCTCTATTTTCAGTCTGGCAAAAAGTGCCGCGCACCTTCTTTCAGCGCACGGCACCTCCCTGCTTGCTTGCAGTCAGAATCAGACGGACATGATCTCCTTCTGCTTTTCTTCCACGGCAGCGTCGATATTCTTCACGTACTTGTCGGTCAGCTTCTGGACGTCCTCTTCCATGGTCTTCTGGGTGTCCTCGGTCAGTTCGCCAGCCTTCTTCATGGCCTTGGCCTTGTCCATAGCGTCGCGGCGGACATTGCGGACAGCGACCTTTGCCTCCTCGCCCATCTTGGAGACTTCCTTGGCCAGCTGCTTGCGGCGCTCCTCGGTGGGAGCCGGGAAGTTCAGACGGATGGTCTGGCCGTCATCAATGGGGTTGATGCCCACATCGCTGGCCAGGATGGCCTTGCTGATGGCGCGCAGCAGAGTGCGGTCCCACGGGGTGATGGTCAGGGTGCGGGCCTCGCTGACAGCCACAGAAGCCACCTGCTGGATGGGCGTGGGCGAACCATAGTAATCCACGGTCACCTTGTCCAGAACGCCGGGGTTGGCACGGCCTGCGCGCACGGTCTTCAGCTCGCGCTCCAGATGCTCGACTGCGCTCTTCATCTTGTCTTCGAATGCCTTGGTGTTGCTGCTCATTGTCCTTGTCTCCTGTTTGTTATCAATTCTCACCAGCCGCGAAAAGGCGTCTGGCATATTCTATTGTCGGAAGCGGGGCGGTATGCTCAGCCCTCGTAGACCAGCGTACCCACGTTCTCACCCTGCACAGCGCGGGCGATGTTGTCGGGGTCGGCCAGGTCGAACACGAGGATGGGGAGCTTGTTGTCCCGGCAGAGGGTGGCGGCAGTGCCGTCCATAACAGCCAGACGGTCTTCCAGCACCTTGGTAAAGGTAAGAGTCTCGTACTTCTTGGCATCGGGGTACTTATGGGGGTCCTTGTCATAGACGCCGTCCACCATCGTGGCCTTGAACATGATGTCTGCACTCACCTCAACGGCGCGCAGAGCAGTGGTCGTATCGGTGGAGAAGAAGGGGTTGCCCGTACCGCCGCCGAAGATGGCGATCTTGCCCTCGTCCATTGCGCGGAGAGCGTCCTTGCGGGTGAAGGCCGGGGCCACCTGCGGCATGGTGATGGAGGTGAACACCTCGGTCGGCACACCCAGCTGCTCCAGCTTGTCGGAGACAGCCAGGGCGTTCATCACCGTTGCCAGCATACCGATCTTATCGGCCAGCGTACGCTCCATCTTGCCGCTGGAACGGCCGCGCCAGAAGTTGCCGCCGCCCACAACGATGCCGATCTGAACGCCCAGCTCATGGGCCTTCTTTACGCCGCCGCAGATCGCGTCCATGGTCGGCTCGTCGAAGCCGGTCCCCTTTTCTCCGCCGAGGGCCTCACCGCTGATCTTCAGAAGGATACGCTGATATTTCAATGCCATAATAACATACACCACCTGTATCAGATTTGGCCGCGCTGTGCGCCGCCGATTTTATCTCTTATCTATTTTACAATAAAACTGCTCCAAAGTAAACAGGCAAACGCCAGCTCATCGGCAAAGGTTTCTTCTCCTTCTGCACTTTGGGCAAAAAATGCTGGACATTTGCCGCGAATCATGCTATAATACTGCTTGCATCCCGGCAAAATAGAATATGCGGGCATCGTACATCGGCTAGTATATCAGCCTTCCAAGCTGAGGAGGTGGGTTCGATTCCCATTGCCCGCTCCACCAAAAACCGCCTAGATTCGTCAGAATCCAGGCGGTTTTCTTGCTTTATTACCTCATTTCTTTCCCATACCATATAATAATGTCCCCCTTCGAAAAAATTTTGAAGGAGGCATTATTAGACTATACAGCTCTCACCGCACTCTCTTTTTCATCCTTGCCATGAATGCATCCGCCTCGATGGCCTCAGGGGTGAAGCTGTTGTTATACCACCAGTTGACCAGCGCACTCACGGTGGTGAAGCCGGTGGAGATGAGCTGCTCCAGAGTGCCGCTCTCGATGGGCAGCACGGGCTTGCCCAGAGCGCTCAGCAGCTGGTTGATGAGGGCCAGAGCCAGCACGGCGGTGCGGGCGATGGTACCGGCGGAGATCTTGTTGTTCAGGTTATTCATAGTCAATTCCTTTCTCTTTCGTGTTCATGCATTTCTAAATCGGCGATGCGGTGGTTGACTACCTTCATCTGCTCCTCGAGGATGGGGACTCGCTGGGCAAAATTGTTGTGCGCCCGGACTTCCCGGGTCAGCTCTTCCAGCTTGGTGTCGGTGACGGCCTGACTCTTGCCGTTGGCGATGAGTACGCCGATGAGGGTCACAGCCCCGGTGATAAGGGCGGCGAGAATGGTCTCCATCGGTCTCACCCCTTCCATCTGGACTTATTCGTCCGGGTGTCGATGTGTACCCACCCGGTCTTACGGCTGGGGTGAGCTGCGTCCTTCGGGTACCGCCCGATGCCGCCGCGCCCGGGAAGCAGCTTCTCGGCGTAGTCGGCCACGGTAGCCACCGGCACACCCTCCACCCAGAAGTCCGCTGCCCGGCCCAGCAGGTGCTGGCTCGACTTGCTGCCGCCCACGGCGGCATTATGTTCGGCGGTGCGGTAGCCGCTGGTGATATGTACCGGCTTACCGAAGTGCTCCCGGATGCACTGCAGCAGCACCACCAGCTCGTCGTCGATGAGGACGACGTCGCTGCCCTTGCAGGCAAACTCGCGGACACGGAAGCTGGGCGAAAGCTGCCGGGTGGAGTCGCGGGCCATGGAATATTCTCTGATGGACATTTCAAATCCTTTCTCCTCCTGGGCTCCCCTATTAGGGAAGCTGGCGCGAAGCGCCTGAGAGGTTTAATACTACTTCCCGCAGATCTCCTCGAAATCCGCCTTCGAGATAATGCCCTTGCGCACATACACCCGCAGCATCGCCTCAGAGATACGGCCCTGCGTCCAGCGCTCGGTCAGTCTTTCCTTGTTGCTCATAACTTCGTTCTCCTTTCTCATTCTGCGTCCGGCAGGCTCAGCGCCACCATGTCTTCCAGAGCATCCGCAATGCGGGTCTGGTCGGAGACGCCGGCGTCTGCCATGGGAGGGTTATCCTCGAACGCCTCGATGGCGGTCAGATAGTCCTCGTCGGTGGTGCAGGCACTGAAATCGCAGCCCGCCTTGCGGTAACGCTCCACCTCATCGTCGAAGACCAGTGCGACGCTGCCGTTGATGATGCCGCCGCCCACGATCATCTTGGTGTAGCGGCCCCACTGGTAACGGTCCAGCCACTGCTCAGCGGTAAGCTTCTCGCCCACCGGGGTGATGACGTCAGATTTGTTGTCGTAAATTTTGTATCGTGCCATTTTGATTTCTCCTTTTCTTTTATGCGGTGTAGACTTCGACGGAATCGTAAGCGGTGTCACTCTTTTCACCGGAACGCCCGCCTGCGAACAAAGCGTAGTCCCCGATGGTCGCAGCACCCATGTCATAGCCCGTCATGCTGGTGCCGATGTTGCTCCGGGTCAGAGATGCGTCGCAGAAATCTGCCACTCCACCTCCTGAAAAGATGGCGTAGTCTCCGACCGTCGTCGCAGCCAGACCCGTCCGCGCCGTGCTCAGGATGGCGGCAGACGTTTTGGTGAGGGAGGCATCGTAGATGTCTGCGGAGGCAGTGTTGCCCACAAATATTGCGTGGTTCCCGACAGTTGCAGCGGCGCTGTTGTTTTTCGTGCTGCTCAGAGCGGTCGCGGTGGTGCGGGTGAGCGAAGCATTGTAGGCGTCCACTGTCGTACAAAAACCATCGGCCCTTCCGCCAGCGAACAGTGCGTAATTGCCTGCGCTTGCGCCTTTCACATTCGCTCGTGCAACACTCAACCAAGGTGCTGTCGTGAAGGTGAGTGAGGGATCGTACGCCAGCACATCGCTCGTCACGTTATCTTCATTTATTTGACTGTAGACCGTCCCACCTGCGAACAGCGCGTAGTTTCCGACGGCTGCACCTCCGATCGCGACTGTGGCGCCTATTATGTGGGCGGCACTGCGGGTCAGAGAGGCATCGTATGCATCCACAGCGCTCACGAGATTTTCATAAAAGCCCAATAGATTATATGACGATGCACCGCCAGCAAACAGCGCATAGCCGCCGACAGATGCCGCCGCATGACCGCACCGTTTGCAGCTCAGCTCTGTCGGTGTGCTCTTCGTAAGGGAGGTATTGTAGGCATCCACGGAACTGCTGACGCTGTAGCCAAAAGAGGACTTGGAGATATATCCACCCGCAAACAAAGCGTATTTGCCGACGGTCGCGGCCCGCATATCATACCGTGTAGTGCTCAGCGCCGTAGCCATCCCGACCTTTTCCAGCTCTGCACTGTAGCACAGCCTCGCCTTGCCTCCGACACCGATGTACATCTTCTTGACCTTGCGGGCCTTACCGCCGATGCCGATGTAGGCTTTTTTCATCTTGCGGGCTTTGCTGCCAACGCCCACATAAACTGCTTTTGCCATTTTGAAGTTTCACCTCCTTACACGTACACGATGAGCACCTTGTTGGTGGTCAATGCGCTTCCCGCCCCCGGGTCGGTGGTCTGGGCGGCGAAGGTCAGGCCGTTGACCGAGTTGGCCGTGCCGCCCGCAGAGCCGGAACCGGCGTAGTTGTGGGTGTGGGAACTGTTGGCTTTGCCGTTGAGTTTGGTGTTCATCTCGCTTTCGGTGTAATACCGGTCATCGTGGGTATGGCTTGCGTTCGCCTTCCCATTCAGCTTGATGTTCATCTCGCTTTCGGTGTAGTACCGGTCGTCATGGGTATGGCTGGACGCCGCCTTGCCGTCCACGATGCCTTTCAGCACCTTGCCCTGATTTGCGCTCAGACTCTGGTCGGTGGCCGTGCTGGTCAGGTTGTCCTGTATGCCGCGCCAGGTGTTGGCGGTGGGCGGCGTATAGCCCAGGGCCTCCGTCACGTTGGCTTGGGTGATGCTGATGGTGCCGCCGGAGTTCGTGATGTTGCTGCCGGTCTTCACGCCGCCAAGGACGCTGGCCGTTGCTGTCGGCAGCGTGTAACCGCTCACACTGCCGCCGACCGATATGGGACCCCATGCCATAGGTCCATCCCTCCTATTTCACAATGTAATAAACTGCCGTGATGGCAGCTGTCGGCGTCTGCTGCGCTCGCAGCCGCAGTTTTCCTGCAAAGCTTTCGGTCGATGTGAGCCCTGCCGTCAGGGCGGTCTTTGCACAGGTCGGTGCTACCACTACGGCCACACAGTCGTTTGCCGTCAGGCCGGACACCGGGATGTCCAGATAATACGGACATCCCGCAGTGCTGTCGCTCGACCAGCCGCTGGCCGGGATGGTCAAAGACATGATGTTCACCTTATCTGCCTTTGTCTTTTCCATCTCTTCGATGCTCTTGGATGCCTTCTGAGCCACCAGCGCGATCCTGTCCAGCAGCCGGTCCACGGCTTCCTTCAGATGAGCAAGCGTTATCCCCATCTTGTCCTCCTTTAAGAGCCAAACAGTTCATCCAGCATCGCGTTCACTTCGGTGTCGGTCGCCATGCTGGCGGTGATGCGGGCGTCCATGGTCTTTTCCATGTTGGTCACTTTCTGCTTGTCCGCGCTGGTGTAGTCGTTGGTCGAGAGGCCCTTGCCGGCTTCCTTCTGGACATAGCCGCTCAGATCCACTTTCCAGTCGCCCATCTTTTCCAGCACGCCGTCGATGACCATGTACTCGTCGTACTTGTCGGAGGTACCAGCAGTACCCTTCGGGACCATGTAGATGTACTGTGCAGCGTCTGCCGCCTTCAGGTCGATGTCCCCGGTCGAGGCGACGATCTTGCGCTTCAGGTGGTCTGCCGCAGCGACAGCTTTGTTGATGGCGGCGGAAACTTCCGTCTCCGTCTGATATTTCTTGTCGTTCGTCAGGTCGCCCACCTTGGTGGGAGCATTGGTCTCCAGCGCAGATACGCGCTGGCCGAGACCGTCCGTCACATTCTTCTGGCGGCGGCCCAGCTCCTGCAGGTCGCGCAGCGCGGGGATACGGGTCAAATCATAACTGGCCATGTGTTTTTCCCTCTCTTTCTTTTATTCATTAAAAATTTCGTCAAGCATCCTCTGCACTTCTTCAGCGGATGCCTGCTGCATCGATGCCGTTCCCTTTGCAAACAGCGTTACAAAGGCACGGATGTTCACCTTCGGGGGGATGGCAGCGTAGAACCGCACACCGCCCTCCACGGTCTGAAGCACAGTCGCAAGGTTTGCTTTTTCGACCTCTCCGGCCGTGTCCAGCGTCAGGGTCCCCATCGGGACGTAAGAGCTGTCGCACCCCTCGATGGCCACGTCGCAGCTGTACCAGTACCGTCCTACGGACTTGGCCATCTCTTTCCAGCCCGCCGCCGGGATGGTCAAATCATAGCTGCGGTAGTAGCCGCCGGTGTAGTCTCGCAGCGTGTCGGTCACGAGATCCTGTACGCCGTCGTAGTAGCCCTGGATGTCCTGAGCTGTCTTCTTTGCCTCGGCGGCAGAACTGGCCGCATCCGTTGCCGACTGGGCAGCGCGGGCGGCTGCCCCTGCTGCGGCATCTTTCACTTCCTTTACCGCGCTGTCCTTTACTTCCTGAATGGCCTTTTCGGTTTTTTCCTTTGCGCCTGCTGCGGCAGCATCCGCAGCTGCAGACGCCGCCGGGCCGGCTGATGCCTCCACATTGTTCAGTGCATCCGTCTCGGCTTTGCGTATCTCCGTTACCGCCGAGTCTTTTGCGCCGATGGTGTTTTCATATGCTTCATTGGCCTTTGCGGCGCTCTGTCTGGCGTCCTCTCCGGCCTGCCACGCCTCGTTCTTTGCCTGCTCCACGAGGGCTACCAGCTGTTGCCATGCAGGCACCGGCGGTTCGGGGATGTCCCCCATCGTGCCGCTGTTCATGGCCACGCTGTACTTGATGTCTGCGCTGGTCAGGGTGCGGGTTCCGTCGCTTCCCTCAAAGACGAGCCTGCCGCACCCGGGTGTAGAGGTCACGATGGCGGGTACTTCTATTTTTCCGTCCTCCACGAGCGACGAAAACAGCATTCCCCGCTCTGTGTGCCAGAGCGCCCGGATGGTCATTCCCTCCCACTCGCCGGTCTGGGTGATGTTCAGCCGGTATATCCCCCGGTTCCTGCTGTAGCCCAGACGCAGCTGGTTGTCACAGCCCGATGTCCGCGCCGAACCCGTCGAGGCGAGGGAGATATTGCGTTCTATCATCAGGAGCTCTCCTTCCAGAGCTTTTTCAGCTCATCCACCGCGGGCTGCATCTCGCTGTTCTTGTTCGCCGCCCGCTGCAATATCTGCACCAGCAGCTTTTTCTCTGCGCCAGTCAGCGACGTTCCCTGCATCTCTCCCTCCGCCATCTTCTGCGCCTTCTGGGCGCTGGCTGCAGCAGAGTCCGCGCTTTCGCGGGTGTTCTTTACGGCTTCCAGCATCCGCGCCGTCAGGGCGTCCAGTGCATTATCCGTGATCATTCTTCTCTCACCTCCACGATATTTCCCTTTGCGTCGATAACGGTATTTCCCGGCAGTGTAAAACAGGGGTGCGTCCAGCACCTGTAAAGGTCAGGCCAGCTCATGTTTTCCGGTTCGTTCACCTTGTATCCGCCCCAGTTCAGCTTATCCGGTGCCGTCAGCATCTGTGCCCACACCGCTTCAGCGCACTTGTACAGATACTCTTTCAGCGCACTTCCGGTCAGGCCGCTGCCGTAGTCGTTCAGTACCGGCGTCCGGGTCCAGAGGCAGAAATGGAAATAAGTGTTCGGTACGCTCCCCGCCGTTTCGGCATCCGCCGCCAGCAGCGCCAGAGCAAGCTTCTTTGCATCGGCAAAGGTCGAGCCTTCCAGGTGGTAGTATTTCGGGCTGCTGGCCGAAGTGTATCCGTATGACTCGAATCCGAACTCATAGCACGAGGGCAAAAAGACCTTCCGGCTCAGCGTGGTCACCGTGTGGCTTCCTGTATAGCTGCTGCCGCTTCCGGAGTAGCCGGGCGTGTAGTAAAATTTTGTCTCCGTCAGAATGTCTTTCAGCGCCTGTGGGGCGTCCTTCAGGTATTCGCTGTTCAGGTAGACGTCAATCAGGCTGTCGGCATACGTACACCATGTTGTGTTCCATTTTTTCCCGGTGATACCGTGCCGCCGGGCAAGGAGCGTCCGGCCTTCGCCGTTCAGCTCTTTCTCGTAGTCCTGCGCTATGACCATGAATTCTTCCGCCGCTGCCCCGTCCTTTTCCACCAGTTTTGTCACCGCTCCCACCGCCAGTTCCTTCAGCATCGGGAGCTTCGCCTCTGCCGTTATGACGATGTTTCCCGTCACATCGGGGATGGAGACGGTCATCTTTTTCTCGTTCCATGCGGTGGCTGTCACGTCTTCGCCGCCCATCGTTACCTTGATGGATACAGTATCTTCAAAATCAGCTGCCGCTTTGCTGTTTACCTCGTACTCCACGTTCGGCCTTGTCGGTGTCCACGCATCCGAACCATACACCCTGTTCGCTCTGCTGGCCTGCGGGTCAATGGCATCCGGCCCAAACACCAGCGAGATGGGACCATACTTACTGTGACCGTCCTGTGCCTTCACCACCGCGATAGAAGGCGACGGCATCCCGCCCAGGTCCAGCGCTTCCCGCAGGTTTTCTTCGGTCAGGTTGTGTACCGCCACCAGCTCTTTTTCGCTGTTCACTTCCACAGGTCTTGCCATCTGGAAACGGATGTTTTTCTTTACAGGGGCATCGTTCTGTGTTATAATTTTATTAGCAGGAAAGCTCGGGCGTTCACCGCCCTCCTCGGTTTTGAGTACCGTGTCAGCGCTTTCCTGCTTTTGTTTTATCCGTCCTGCATCATCCAATACTAACAGGCTTCCATCAGAACCGCACACTTCGTGGACATAAAACTTATTTCCTTGCTTTGTACTGCGGTATTCATTTACAACGACCGCCTCATAGATTTTTGTTCCAGCTGCCACGACCGGTGCTACAAATGTATATGTGTTATACCCCCGGCCTTTCCAATTCTCTACAAAGCTAATCTGTTCGCCATAGCGAATAACGTCAGGAATCGCCGCTGCCGCAATTTGTTTCGCCGGGCCATTGCCGTGCTGTACGGTTGCTTTTGCTCCCTTGCGAGTCAGCTCGATCACACCAAATCCATCACGTTCTACTTTTCCGCCGACCGATTCAAAGAAGCGCACGATGTTTTCAGCGTTTTCTTTACTGGTTGCACCGTATGCAATTTCTTTCCCTGTAATTTCAACCACCGGACTCATCTGTTCCAGCCGTAAAAGATTTCGATTCAGTTGTTTTTCAAGAGTTTCTTCTCCTTCTTGTAGCTGGAACCTCACGCCCCGTCCTTCCGCCGCGCTCTCGGTCTTGAGGGCTGCGGCGTTTTCTTTTGCCGTCCGCAGGTTGTCCATGGCCTTTTCTGCGTGGGCGAAATACTCGTCCTGTAAGGTGCGCTTTTCGGTCTCGGCCAGGCGCTTCGCTTTCAGGGCGGCGCGGTTGTCCGGGTTGATGGTCAGCACTTCCTTCGCCCGGCTGATGAGCCCATCCAGCATCTGCCGCACCTGCTCCATCACCTTGTGGATGGCGCCGCTCTTGCCTGCGTTCTTTTCTGCCTGCCCGCGCTGGAACGTCACCCAGCGCTTGAAGCTCTCCTCGCTGTCAAAGATGCCCCGCCATGCGTCGGCCACCAGCTCTTCCGCTGCCTGCTCGTAGGTCAGACTCTGGGCGCTGTAGTCCTCGAGCTTTGCCCGGACCATCTCGTCGAGGCTTTCGTAGCCGCTGCTCTTCGCCAGATATTCCAGCGCGTGCTCCTGCAAAGTCCTTGCGCCCTCGGCATCCAGCGCGTTGTACCAGTGGTAGTCCTCGTGCAGCACCGTGCCGAAGATGTCCTGCGCGTTGTCTCCGAAGAAGATCCGGGCCGTCTCGGTGTCCACATAGGCCCTGATGCTCCGGTCGTTCTGCAGCACATCCCTCAGCACAGCATCCGTGCCGGTGGCCGCGGCGTTCAGGCTGATGATCTGGCTGGCCACGTCGCTCTCCTGCCGCATCGTACCCTTGGCGTATACTTCGCCCCTGCCGCTGGTACTCTCGCTGCCAAGTGTCCCGCCCAGGCCGGCCATCTTTTCGGCGTAGAGCATCCGTTCGCCCTTGCCCTGGGTGTAGGCGATCTCGAGGGCCGTCCGCCCGGCGTCGGTGCTCAGGATGTAGTTGATGTCTTCTGCCGTGCCGCTCATGCTGCCAGCCAGCTCCAGCGCCTGCGCAAAGGTGTCTGCACCGCTCCGGCCCAGCCGGTACAGCGGCGACGCTGCGGCCGCGTACCGGTCGGCGTCCACCCTGTCCGGCATATTTTTGCTGATGGTCTCGGCTGCCTTGTCCGTCACCCGCCAGCCTTCCAGCGCCCGCTGCACCTCGGCCTCCCGCTGGGTCTTCGGCGCTTCCGGCCGGAGACCCAGAGTCTCCCGCAGCGGGGCGTTCTCGTAGCCGTCGGCTTCAGCTGCTGCGGCAGCCGCTTCACGCACGTTGTCCGGCGCGGCCATTTCCGGCACGACATCGGCGGTTTCTGCGGGAGCGTCCTGTACTGTCTGCGGCACACTCGCAGCTTCGCTGGGCAGCTCTGCACTCTGTACAGCAGGCGCAGCTTCGCTTGTCACGTTCTGCTGCGCTGCAATATCCCGCAGCATTCGGCGGGTCGCGGCCGCAGTGTCGGGCAGCGTCACGCCGTAAGCCTGCTCAAAGGCCGCACGGTTTTCCCGGTTCTCGGCGTTCGGCGTAAACAGTCCGATGGTCTTGCCCGTCAGGCTGTCGCTCGCCGCCACTTCGGCAAACTGCCGCACCGCCGGGTTTTCCGACTGTGCAGCAGCCTCGTTTACGCTGCTGTTTACTCCTTCCGTCTGCGCCTGCGGCGCATCCGCCCGCTGCATACTTTCAGTGGCCGCAGGTGCAGCCTGGCTGAGAGGTTCTCCCTCTGCCAGCGCTCTATCAGCAGAGCTATCCGCAGCCGCCTGAGAGGGCTCTGCCGCCCGGGCCTCCCATTCCTTCTGCTGGGCGGCGGCCCGCTTCATCCGGTCCGTCCGGTCGTAACGCTCCGCCTCCCTGTCCAGCGCTTCGCTCATGCTGTGCAGCCCCGAGCCGACAGCGCCGCCCAGCGCACCGGACGCGCCGCCGGAGAGTCCGCTTTCCAGCGCGGTGAGGAAGGTGTCTTTGCTGAAGAGGTTCTTCGCCGCCTCGCTGTCCCCCAGCGCAGCGTCAATGGCCATGTCCGCATAGGTCTCCGCGAATGCCTGCATCGAGTTGTCGATGCCGCCCGAGATGGCCGCAGCCACCGTCGGGTAGCGCTGCGCCAGCTCCGAGCTGCTCGCCAGCCCCTGCGCCCAGTCCGCGATCTGCCCCGCCAGCGTGTCCTTCGCGTAGTCCGAGCCCATGGTCTTTGCAAGGTCTGCCGCGCCCACACTGTTGATGGCCCATCCCGCGCCGAACTTGGCGAGGCCGCCGCCCAATGCCTTACCCGCGCTCTCGCCCTTCTCCGTGCTCTGGCCCATGGCCTCCGCCGCGCCCTGGGCGCTCAGCATAGGCAGGATCCACGCAACGCCATCGCCGCCTGCTGCAATGGCCAGATTCTCCGCTGCGCTGGTCACGGCCCCCGCCACGGCCCGCTGGGCCGGGCTCAGGCCGCTCTGGGCCGCCGCCGTCAGCTTCTGGCCCCGGTCGTAGAGCTGGTAGCCCACGCTCTGGTTCTTGTCGATGCCGTCGCTCACTTCCAGCCCCGCCAGCTTCTGGCGCATCTCCCGGATCTCTTTCGAGTTGTACCCCATCGAGATGAGCTCCCGGTTCCGGCTCTCCGGCCAGGTGGGGTTATAATCCATGTCCACGTCGGTCAAAAGGTCGAAAAGACTCTGGGCGTGTTCGTCGCCCTTTACCTCCTGCTCCACCTGTTTCCAGTTCTTCAGGGTGGCGTCGATGTTCTTTCCCGCCTGCACGCCGTACTCCGCGCCCAGCAGCGGGGCAGCAGCCACCGTGTCTCCGATGCCGCCGATGGTGTTCGCCGCCCGGCGCACGCCCCGCTGCCATGCGGGGATGGCGTCCAGCGCAGCGTTCATCTTCCGGGCCTCGTCGATCTGCGCCTGTGTCCAGCCGCCCTTTTGGATAAGGTCGGTGTCCGTGTACGCGCCGTGGGTGTTATCCACCCGGCGCACCGCGTCGGCCAGATTCTTGTTGTCCCCTGTGTCCAGCCACTGGTTGATGCGGTCAAACTCGTCCGGTACGCTGTCCTTGGCAAAGCTGGCTCTCAGCTCCTGCGCCCGGCCGGTGCCGTAGGCCATGGCCCCGCTGCCCATGTTCTCCAGCACGTTCCCGCTCTTCGCAGGTACGCCCCACTTCCGCCCCATGTCCAGCGCCCTTTCGGTGGGGCTTCCTTTAAGAAAGGCTCCCCTATCAGGGGAGCTCCGTTCTCGCGCAGCGTCAGCCGACGGGAACGGTGAGAGGTTTTCTTTCCGCCCGCTGCGCGCCTGAGAGGGCTCGTTCCTCGCATCCACCTCCCCCATGTCGCTGGCGTGCCGCTCGGTGTACTGCTGCAGGGCATCTGCATAGATGTTGCTTTTGGGCAGCACTGTGCTCGATGCAGTGGGCGGATTCGGCGTCTTGGTGCGGACAGCTCTCACCTTTTCCGCCGTCCACCCAGAGCTTTCTGCCGCCTTCGATGGGTTGCTTTCTCTCATTTCCTTAACTTTTTCCGCTGTCCATGCCATCAGCCCTTCACCCCCGCCTTCTCAAGCGCTCTTGCGATTTCTTCATCGCTGTACCCGTTCTGGTTCATATTGTTCATGATAGCCCACGCGCTATAACCTTTTTTCGCATAGTTCTTTGCCAGCATTGCCGCCATATCTACGCCGCCGCTCTGGCTTGCGCTCTGGACGTTCGCAGTATCCGCATTGAGCCACCCATTATCCGTTAAGGTCTGCTTGTAAAAATCGTATAGCGGCTCATTTCCCTTCATAGAAGAAAATGTCTTTGCCATACTTTGCAGTTGGCTGTTCGTCCAGCTATTTCCGCTGCCTTTCGTGCTGCTGCTCCTTCTGCCCGAAGAGCCGCCCGAGCTGCCTGCGCTCTTTGTTGCCAGCGCCGTTGCAAGCTGCCGTCCTGCGATCGTCCTGTAATTTCCCACAGAGTTCGGATCCAGGCCGTACAGTTCCAGCACCGCCCGTGCAGCCTCGTCGCTGCCGCCGCCTGCCAGCCCGGCTGCGGTCGTGAGCGCACCCGCCTTGTCTGCGCGGGTGATGGGTGCGCCGCTGTAATTGTCGAAGATTCCGGTATCCAGACCATACCGGCCCAGCACGGCGTTCGCGGCATCGCCCGCTCCCTGCTGGTACAGGTTGAACGCCTGCTCGTAGGCATTCAGTGCATCGCTCTGGCCGGTGCGCTCTTTGTTGTACTCCCACTGTTCCCGGGCAAACTCGTTCTCCCACTGCTGCTGGGTGTAGCCCTTGTAGGTGTCGTAGGCCGTCAGACCGGCTCTGCCCACACTCTTCGCCATCTCCCACAGGTTCGAGAGGAAATCGCTCTTCTCCTGCGCCGCCTGGTCTGCCCGGCTCTTCTTGTAGTCCCGCCAGTCCTGCGCGTTGGCCACAGCCCCCTGATGCTCCGCCGCCTCGAGACTGTCCTGATTCTGCAGCGCACTCAGCAGCCCCGAGAGGCCGTTCTGCTTCAGCTGGTACATGGTCAGAGCCTTGTCCCGCAGCCTGGCCAGCCCGCTGTCCACGTTCGCCATGGTCTGCTGGTAGCCCTGCTGGGCCACACTGTTTGCGTAGCTCGAGCCGTACCCGCCGCTCAGCGCGGCAGCGCCCGCAGCGGCGTTCTCAGCCGCCGCCCTGGCATTCGCCTGCGCGCCCGCGCGGTACTGCCGGTAGAGTTCGCTGTCCGTGCCTACATCGTAGCCCGCATTGCTGGCTGCGCCCATGCTGTCCAGCGCCTCATTAATCCGGTCGGTGTACCTGCTCTGGTACGCCCCCGGCATCGCGTTCTCCGCGTCCTTCTGCGCCGCCTGCGCGTCCCTGTATCTTTTAAAAACTCCCATTTCTCAAATCCTTTCTCCTCTTAGGCTCCCCTCGCTAGGGGAGCTGGCGCCGCATGGCGCCTGAGAGGTCCTTCCGGGATAGTGCTCTCCCGGGGAGCTGCTTTGCATCGCGCCGTCAGGCGTAACGGCGAGGTTTTTGACCGCTCTGCCCCTTCCCGGGCAGGGCGTTTTTCTTACAGGAAAAGAAGGGGCAGCAGGGTCGCTCCCACGCTCACTACGGTGTTCCAAAATCCCGAGCGCCGGTTCTTCTTTGCCTGTTCCTCGCTGGCCGCCTGATTGTACACGCTCTGATAGTAGTTGCGCTGGTTCTCCCAGTTCTGGTAGTTGGTCTGGTATTTCTCGTAGTCCTGCGCCTCGGCCTGCTGGTATCCGCTCAGCTGGCTCTGCAGGTCGCTCTTTTTCTGGGTGTACTGGTTCAGTGCCTGGCTGTACAGCCCGTTCGTGGCATTGCTCAAGCCTGCCATAGCATTCTGGTAGGCGCTCTGGCCTGCCTGTGTGCCATAGCTCGAGCCGTACCCGCCCGAGATGGCGCTGGCGTTGGCCTGCGCGTTCTCGTTGGCCAGCTTTGCCTGTCGGGTGTAGCTGTTCTTGTACTGCTCGTAGGCCGCATCCCGGGTGGGGTCATAGCTGAAATCCTTCATCCCGTCCAGCTGACCCATCACGCCATCTATCCTGTCTTTGTATTTGCTGGTGTAGTCTTCCGGCTTCTTCGCCTCCCACTCCTCCAGCTGCGCTCTTGCGTTGCTCAAATTACTCATTTCAGCTTCTCCTGTAAGTCCCCCGAGAGATTCTCGGTGTCAATGTTGCTCAAAATATATTCCAGCTGCTCCTGCATCTGGTACAGATAATTCCTCAGCTCCCGGGCGCTGTCCGCGTCCAGTTTTTCCAGCCTCGGCATGGAGATCTTCGAAAGCCCTACGATACTAGCCATGTCTCGGTACACCTCCGTTCACTCTTCCGCCCTCGCTGCTGCTCAGCATCATGGCGATGCTCCTCACTGCGATCTGCCCTTTTCCGGTCAGGCGCAGCCGCATGGTGTCGTGACGGGTCGGGACGAAGGGCAGGTTCACTCTCACACGCTTCCCTGCGGTGTCCACCCGGCCCATCTCCTGCCACTCGCCGCCGTCGAAGCTGGCCCAGAGCGTCACCACGGTCCGCTCCATCGCGTCCAGCCGCACCGTCACCCGGCTGCAATACTTGTCGTCCGGGCTCCCGATTCCGATGTCACCGGTCACAGCCTCGTATTCCACCGTGTCCTCTTCGCCGCTGGCCTCCCGGCTTCCGTCTGCGGCCCAGATGGCCTCTTTGTCCCAGAGATAGAGCTGTCGCCCGGTGCTGCACATGGCCCAGCCGGTGGAGTCTTCCTCGTGCCAAAGCCCTTTCTCAGTGTCGTATACCAACAGCCGCTGCCCGCCGGAGCTTTCGGTGTGCAGATAGTACCGGCCCACCAGCCCGCCGGCGGCGGCTCTCGTCACATGGCTGAGGCGTTCTTCGTCCAGCGAGGCCGACACCTTGGTGGGCAGGCTGCCGTCCCACGCCATGACGCCGTCCATCGAGAGGTAGTACAGCGTCTCGTTGATGACGCAGAGACTCTGGTGCGCACCTTTGGCCACGCCCGAACACTGGATGCTGCTCATCTGGTAGTCGCTGGGCTTGGTGCCGTACAGCTTGTGCAGACCGTTCTCCTTGAAGAAAAGCACGTATCCCATGCAGGTAGCCGCACCGGTAAAGGCCCCGTCGCTGCCCACAGTCACGGCGTAGCTGTCCGCTGCCGTTCCCCGGTAGGAGAACCAGTTGGTGGCGTCGCCCAGCTTGCAGGCATAGATGACGTTTTCGGTGCTCGAGCAGCCCCATACACGGTTGTTGTGCTCCGTCAGCCAGTCGAGATCCGGCACCCGCCGCTGGGCCGTCACGTCCGGGAAAGGCCCGTCGAAGGTCTGGGTGGTCTTGCCGTCCATGGCCGTCCACACCACGCTCTGGCCTGTCACCACGCAGGTGCCGTAGTACAAAACGCTCTCGATGTCCGGCGCGATGGCGAGGATCACTGAGTCCCCGGCCACGTCGTCCACCACTACGTCCCCGCTGAAATCAGAAGAGTAAGCATTCTTCACCACAGACGGGATGCCCGTCAGCGTCACAGTGTCCCCGGCTTTGAAAGCTTCGCCCAGCCCCTTGCAGGTCACGCGGCAGTAGTTCAGCAGAATGTTCTGCCAGCCGCCCGCTGTGCTGTAGAGCTTCAGGGCGTCGCGGTAGCTCCACGGGGCGTCTTCGGCCTGTTTGAGCCAGACATCGCCGTTCTCCGGGCTTTCCGGTTCGGTCGCACCGAACAGATTCGGCGTGTACACTACACCGGCAGCATCGCAGGGGGTCACGGTCAGGCTCACTCCGCCCTGCTGCCAGCTGGACCCCAGCGCACTCAGCGTTCCGCTCGCAGTGTCAAAGGACATCTTGTCCGGCCAGATGAGCACCTTGGTCCCTATGCCCACCAGTCTCTTTTCGTTGTCGCCCAGGGCGCCTTTCAGCTCCACAGCGGCGCTGCCGTCATCCGGGGCATACCGCAGGGTCGTGCCTTCCACGGTCAAAAGGCCGTTCAGATGGTACATCCCGTTCATCCCGGCTGCTTCCCGCACCTTCCGCCGGGGCTTGCGGGTCTCGAGGGCCGGGTATCCCCGCGAAGAGAAGTTCTTCTCTTCGCTCAGCTCTGCCTCGCTGCACGCATATCCCTCATTCAGCCCACCGAATACCCGCAGCAGCTGCCGCTGGCTGTTTATCTGGTTCAGGTTCGTCACGTCATCAGCCTCCCGCCGCCTGCCGGCATATAGTTCCGCCTCACCCACACCGCAAACTCCTGCACATAACTCGTGTAGAGCTGCAGCTCATTCGCCGCCCGGGCCGTCTCGCCCAGTGCAAGGTCCATCTGCGCAGCCAGCCAGTGCGGATAAAGTGCTTCTGCCGCACAGCAGGCCAGCAGCGGGGTGTCATATTCCAGCCCGTCGTTCCACAGAATATCCGCGCCCTTGTCCTCAAAGTCGCCGCCGGTCTGGCTGCGCTCCACGATGTTCCGGCGCATCCCGCTGTCTGCCTGCCGCAGCCATAGCTGCTTCAACCGGTTCTCAAAATGATTGTTCGGCCTCAGCTCGTCGGCCATCTTTATCGCTTCGCCTGCTGTCATAAAAAACCTCCAAAACAAAATCCCCCGGCGCAGCAAGCGCCTGCAAGCTGTACCGGGGGAAATATCAAATGGTCATCATCTGGGTTCCGGCCGCCGCCTGCATGGCCTGACTCTTCCGGGCCGCTTCGGCGTCCTGTTTGATGCTGTGTTCCAGCACCTCGGCCACAGCCTTCGGCACCTTCACGTCCATGCCGCGCTGGATGAGGTAGCTGTCGCCGTTGACGCCCACGAACACCGGTGCCGAATAGCGGTCGTCATCCTTGAACAGATGGATCTCAAAAACATGGATGCATTGCTTTCGGTCCATCACGGCTCCCCGGTCTCCGCCATCAGGCGGCTCAGATCGCCCATCATCCCGCTCACGGTCTTGGAGAGGATGTTGATGGCGTCCTCCTGCAGGTCGCCCGGCAAGGCCCGCACCGTAAAACTGGCTGCCACCATCTCCTGCTTCAGCCGGGTGTTGATCCGGCCCACCTCTGCCCACAGCTTTGCTTCGTCCGGCGTCAGCTTCCGGGTGCCGGGCCGCACGGCCCCCTTGATCAGGGCCGTCAGCTGGTGGAACTCCTCTTCGCTCAGCTCCTTGTCATTGCTCGCTGCTGCGATGGCCCGCGCCCGGTCGCTAGGCGTACCGGTGCGCATGATGTGCTCGTATTCTTCCAGTTTCATTCCTGCTCCCCCGCATTCATTCCGTACAGCGCTGCCATAAACTTTGCTTCTTTGCCCTCTACGCCCCGCGTTACCTTGAGGTCTTCCGTATCCAGCAGCATTTCCTTGATACCCCTCGAAATTTCCTCGGCAAACTGTGGGTTGGTCGCCATCGGCCCCAGCAGATGCCTTGCCACACCCACAAAGCCGCGGGCGGCACACGTCAGCACCTCATCCGGCGCTTCTTTTTTGCCTCTATGCCGAGCATCATCTGCCCATTCGCCACTTTCTTAATCTCGATTCGTACCATTGCACTCTTCTCCTTTACGCGCTATGCTTGTCGTTCTTCTCTTCCGCCGCCCTCTGGCAGCTCTTCAGCTTGCGGCAGTACCGGCGCAGCTGCGCCTTCTCCGCCCGCTCGATCTCGAGCCCCCGGCCATAGCCCCAGCAGACGATGCCGCCGGCGGCCATCAGCACGGCCAGGATGGCCGCGCCCGTCCAGCTGCCCACGGCGTCAAAGGTGATGCTGTCGCCCACCCCCGCCGCGCCGATGAGCAGCGCAGTGCCGGTCAGGTAAAGCGCCTGTATCTTCATTTTCATTGCTATTCTCCCTTCGTTGTGGTAAAATCATTCCGGTGATAGGCCCTTTCAACCTGTCACTCGGAGGCTCGTCGGTGTTCCAGCACCGGCGGGCTTTTTGTTTTTCGGGGCCTTCCTGGCGTTCCGCTGGCAGATCTCCATGGCCTCCTGCCGCTGTTCCAGCGCGGCGTTCTTGTCGATGCGCCACAGCTTCGGCCCCTCCTTGTGTGCCGGCAGCTCCCCCCGCTGGCACATCCGCCGCACCGTCTTCGGGCAGATGCCCATCAGCTCGCCGTACTGCGCCACGGTCAGATACGCGGGCAGCTGCCTCGCGTCCCAGACTTTTGCCTTCCGCATGGCCAGCCCCTCCTTACAGCCACTCGCTGCGGATGTCCTCCGCCACGTGCTTGCTAAAGCCCATCAGCTTGTCGCCCCGCTGCAGCGCCAGCACGGCAGCACCCACAAGGGGCTGCATCCCGTTCCAGGTAACGTCCGCCGGGGCAATGTTGGTGGCCTTCTGGTTTGCAGCCTTGCACTTCAGGCGGCCGTCCTCGTCCCGCGCCCAGGTGGCGTCCAGCGCCGACGGCACGGTCTCCACATATCCGCTCACCAGCTTCTGCAGGGTCTCCAGCTTCATGCAGTCGCCCTCGTCGCACTTGAGCAGAAAGCTCCGGTTCTTCGCCGGGATCACGATCATGTAACGGTTCATATGTTTTCCTTCCTCCCGCACTCTTCGGCGGGTCAGCGGCTTGTCCGCTTTCTCGCTGCGTGATACAATCCTTTCAGAAAGGATGTGTTTTTATGACTGCTTCTCAACTTACTGCTATTTTGTCGATTTTCGCCACAATTCTCGCCTTGGTCGCCTCTCCCATTACAGCTGTTATCAACAATTATTCCGCCTATAAGCTTCAATCTTCTCAGTTGTTTTTCAACGCAAAACTTGAAGCTTATAAAACCTTTATCTCGTTAGCTTCTTCTACCTCCTATCCCTTGTCTTCTGAAGCTGTCCTGCAACTCAGCAGCGCTAATTCCCAAGTCATGATTCTTTCTGGAACTCGTGTGAACAACGCCACAAGCATTTACTACTCCGAGTTGCTTCGTTATCCAGCGTCGCCTTCTAAAGACGAAATGGCGAAACTCGCAAATGCAAAAATCGAGCTGATTATTGCGATGCAAGAGGAACTCAAAGAGTTCCACTGATCTGTGCAATGCCTGCCAAGACAGCACTTTCGAGGCTGCATATTGCTATTGCATACCACGGATACCACCGCAGCATACCTCGCGGCCCCCATCGGGCAATGACATATACGCACACCGCTGCACAAATCCATATTGCTGCCATGCCAATAATCGTTATCACTTTTCCTCCTCCCTCACGCGCTCTTCGGCGGGTCAGCGGTCAATCCCGAAAAGCTCATTCGGAGTTATGCCCAACGCTTTGCAAATTGGCACAACGTCCTCCGATGTCATCTTCTTCCGTCCGCGAAGAAGAGCATTGAATTTTTTCGGGTCATAGCCTGCTGCCCTTGCAACCGCTGATTGCTTCAAGCATTTTTCATCAATGATTTTATAAATCATCTCAGTTGCACTCATTCTGCACGCTCCTTTCATGTACAAGTTTCTTGGACATTTTTACAATAGCACAGGATTCTTGTTTAGTCAAGAGCTTTGTTCAATTTTCTTGAACTTTCATCTTGACTTTTCAAGACGTGGCCTTTATACTTGCACCAGAACGAGATTTTTTAAGGAAGTGGTTCAAATGTCTTTTGCTTCTCGGCTCCGACAGGCGCGTGAGCAGGCTGGATTTACTCAGCAGGATTTAGCCAAGAAACTTGGTGTGACCAAAAACGCCATCAGCAACTATGAGAATGGTGTAAGCAGTCCAAAGTGGGAAATTCTGGTGGAAATTTTTGATATTCTTCACGTTGACCCCAATTTCCTGTATCAGGATGATTTTTCGTCCGAGCTTGCCGAAGCTCACGTCCTCACTCCCCAGCAGTCCACTCTTTTAGCAGCCTTCGACCAGCTCAACGATGAGGGCCAGACCAAGGCGGTGGAGTATGTCGAAGACCTCGTCCTCACCGGACGTTATAAAAAATGTCCTGCGTCTGGTCTGGGCGCAAAGGAAGCATAAAAAATAACCGCTCTGGCTATACCAAAGCGGCTGATCAGTATATGGAGAAGTCATCATGTTTTCGCCCTATGACAACGCAAATGCCCGCGAAGAGTCCGATGCTATGCAAAAGCTATCCCCCGAAGATAAATCCACCTACGAAGAGTCTATTCAGCGGCTAAGAAAATATATAAATCAACTTTCTGATTCTGATGGCCAGCATTGTAGCCTTTCTTTGCAAGGCGCCCTTTGGCAAATCGAAAAACTCACCAATGAGCTGGCCTTTATGAAGTCACTTTATGACCAAGAGCGCGCAGAATCCAAAAGGCTTGAAGAAAGCAAACTTCAAATTCTCCTCATCCTCGCAAGTCTCTCGGCAAGCGTCTGCGTTGCCCTCAGCCCTTCTTATGATCTTCTTACTCTTGTCGTCGGTTCCGTTGGGGCAGCGTTCGGCTCTTGTCTCCTCCTGTTTTTTGCCTACGGGATCACAGATGCTCTTTATCGCCGACACCCCGACCTTTACGATATGTTCGAGCCCTCTAACAAAAAGGCGATGGCGTTCGCATTGGCAGCTCCTGTTGTCGTAGCCTTTTTATATAAAGCTATCATCCTCTTTGCTTGCAATTAACTTTTTCAAAAAATCAATCGAGGTGAATCTTATGTCCACCCGTCCCCATCCCGAATCTGCCCGCATCATCCGGGAGGCACGGCAGGCCGCCGGGCTGACGCAGAAG
>ENA-UEPS01000453-UEPS01000453.1-human-gut-metagenome-genome-assembly--contig:-NODE-453-length-34807-cov-7.675497_pt1 | contig 34807 bp, 35 predicted proteins | sample MGYA00242904_ERZ507924 | MGnify/ENA primary metagenome ERZ507924 (study PRJEB26167, sample SAMN06115422) | human gut metagenome | host: Homo sapiens | place: China:Sichuan | collected 2014-10-16...
GGAAACTTTCTCCAGAAAGTTTCCCCCTCCCCCTCTCCAATATCCCTTTTGTCCCTAACTCCGCATGGCGAAGTTGATGACGAACATGGCGGTGATGATCCACATGAAGAGGCTCACTTCGCGGGCACGGCCGGAAAGGAGCTTCACGGCGGCGTAGCTGACGAAGCCGAACCCGAAACCGCTGGCGATGCTGTAGGTCAGCGGCATCATGATGATGGTCATGAAGGCCGGGAAGCCTTCGGTAAAGTCATTGAAGTCGATGTTCATCACTTCCATCATCATGAGCGCGCCCACGATGAGCAGCGCCGGAGCCGTGGCGAAAGCGGGCACAAGGCCGATGAGCGGGGCGAACACCAGAGAGGCGGCGAACAGGACCGCCACGGTCAACGCGGTCAGGCCGGTGCGGCCGCCCTGCGAAATGCCCGCGGCGCTTTCCACATAGCTGGTGACGGTGGACGTACCGAGGAAGCTGCTGACCACCGTGCCGACGGAGTCGGTGACCAGCGCCTTGTCGAGGTTCTCGATGTGGCCCTTGTCATCCATCAGCCGGGCTTTGCGGGAGAGGCCGATGAGCGTCCCCATGTTGTCGAACAGCTCGACGATGGTGAAGGTGAAGATGATCGAAATGATGCCGTACTTGAGCGCGCCCATGATGTCGAGCTGCATGAGCGTGGGGGCGAGGCTCGGGAGGGAGAAACTCATAACGCTGTCGATCCCGGAAGGGGCCGGAGATACGCCGAATACCATGCCGAGCACGGCGGTCACGAGGATGCTGATGAGCAGGCTCCCCTGGACGTTACGGGCCATGAGCCCCGCCGTGAGCATGAGGCCGCAACAGGCCAGCAGCGGGCCGGGTTGGGTGACATGGCCAAGGGCGACCACTGTAGCGTCGTTCTTTACCACGATGCCCGCGTTCTGGAGCCCGATGAAGGCGATGAACATGCCGATGCCGACGACGATGGCATACTTGAGGTTCATGGGCACGGCATCAATGAGCAGCTGGCGGACGTGCGTAACCGTCAGCAGCAGGAACACGATGCCGGAGAAGAACACCGCACCGAGGGCCACGGTCCAGTGCAGGCCGAGGACGCCGCAGACGTAGTAGGCGAAGAAGGCGTTCAACCCCATGCCGGGGGCCACGGCCACAGGGAAATTGGCCCAGAGGCCCATGGCGGCGCTGCCGATGACCGCGGACCAGACGGTTGCTGCAATGGCGGCTTCCTTGGGGATACCCGCGTCCGCGAGGATGCTCGGATTGACGAAAATGATGTAAGCCATAGCGACGAAGGTGGTCAGGCCGGCGAGGATTTCCGTTTTGACGGTCGTTCCTTTTTCGCTCAGCTTGAAAACCCGTTCCAGTATGCCTTTTGTCTGGGCCATGGGCGTTCCCCGGTGGTTGAATGGTTTCGGATGATTCCCCCTAAAACAGACAACCCCTGTACATGGGAATCATGGACAGGGCAAGTCTGCTGAAAAACACGGCTGATTTTGCTCAGCTTTGACGATGGTGGCATGGCCCGTCCGGCTTGCGGAGACAGGCACAGGTATTTTGCGGCGGCGTGTCGTTGAGGCAGCTTTCCACGGCGGCGATGATGGCGTCGTAGCCCGTACAGCGGCAGAGGTTCCCGGCGTGCCCTCGGCGGATCTCCTCGCGGGTAACGGGTTGGCCCTTGTGTTTTTCGATGAAGGCCGTACTGCTCATGACGAGGCCGGGCGTGCAGAAGCCGCACTGGACGGCCCCGGCGTCCACATAGGCTTGCTGGACGCGGGAAAGCCGGTTGCCCTTGGCTTCGCCCTCGGCGGTGCGGATCGTTTTTCCGTCCGCCCAGACGGCGAGAAAAATACAGGAGTCCACGGGGATATTGTCGACGAGCACGGTGCACGCGCCGCATTCGCCCACGCCGCAGCCTTGTTTGGAGCTGGTCAGGCCTTCTGCGCGCAGGACTTCGAGCAGCGAGGCGCGGACGTCAAAGGAAAGTTCCCGCGCCTTGCCGTTGACGGTGCAGCGTATGGTTTTCAGCATGAGGCGGCCTCCTGAAGTTCGACGGCGCGGACGACGCACCGGGCAATGACGCGTTCCGCCAGCGTGCGGATGATGTGCATACGGAAATCCCGGTTGGCGCGCCACGAGGTTCTGGGCTGCACGTCCGCTTCCACGGCGGCGCTGATTGCGGCGAGGGTGGCGGGCAGAGCTTCGGGCGTCGCGGAACGGCCCAGGGCGGCGGCTTCGGCGCTGGGGCAGCGCACCGGGATCGGCGCGGATACGGAATAGGCCAGCCGGATGCCCGAAATGACCGTCCCGTCAAGTCTGACGGCCGCCGCGCAGCCGATGGTGGCGATGTCCATGGCTTCGCGCATGGCGTATTTGTGGTAGGCTGCGCCCCAGCCCTGCCAGTCTTCAGGCCGGAACTCCACGGAAAGGAGCACTTCATCCCGCTTGAGGGCGACCCTGCCGGGCCCGGTATGGAAGCCGAGGGCGGGGATGGTCCGTTCTCCCTCCGCTCCTCTGATATTGAGGTAGCCGTTCAGGGCGAGGACGGGTGCGCAGGTGTCCGCCGAGACGGCCCCGTTGCAGAGGTTGCCGCCGATGGTGCCCATGTTGCGGATCTGCGGCCCGGCGACGCTGGCGGCGGATTCCCCGAGCATGGGGATGCATTCGCGGATGATGGGGGATTCCTCAAGATCGGTAAAGCTGGCCCCTGAACCCACGCGCACGGTGCCGTCCGCCTCGCGGGTGATGGGTTTCAGTTCGGGCAGGTCATGGATGTCCACGAGCCGGGAGAAACCTTCGAATTCCCGCAGCTTGATGAGCACGTCCGTGCCGCCCGCGATGAGGCGGGCTTCGGGATCTTCTCCGAGCAGCCGGATGGCGTCGCTCACGGACTCCGCTTTTTGGTAGGATTGTATATCGAACATGGGTGATCCTTTGGGTTGAGGATACCCGGGGGAGAGGGCTTTTTCAAAAAAGCCCTCTCCCCCGGACCCCCTCCCGCAAAACGCCGACTGGCTGGGAGGGGACACGGAAGGAGTTCAGGAAGGATATGCCGGGAAAAAGCCCTATCCTCTTTTTTCAAATGAACCGTCTTCGCTCAAATGTTGCTCGGGGTTTGTTTCCCGGTCGGCCCATCATTTCATACAGCGCCGCCCTGAAGCCCGCATACGAAAATTTTTGGTGGATGAGGGGAGGGGGCGGGGAGGGGAAAAGGCCCCTTTTTGCGGAATCCCCATAAAGGGGACAAGCGGGGCATTCTCCCCTCCCCGATAGTTTTCTATCCCTTAATCAATCCAGCCTTCACGAATTCCTCGAACAGCAGCTTCGGCGTCATGGGGATGGCGTTGACGGCGACGCCGGTCGCGTCGAGGACGGCGTTGCGGAGCGCCGGGGCCGGGCTGATGAGCGGCGGCTCGCCGAGCGACTTATTGCCGTATACGCCTGAGGGTTCCTGCGTTTCCACAAACGCACAGTCCAGATCCGGAATGTCGCAGGTTGTGGGGAACTTGTAGTCCAACAGATTGTTGTTGTGCACGCGCCCGGTGGCGGGATCGACGAGCAGTTCCTCATAGAGCGCCCAGCCGATGCCCATGCCCATGCCGCCGTGCACCTGCGCCGTGGCGAGCGCGGGATTGATGATCACCCCGGCGTCGTGCACGTTCAGGATGTGCGTGATGCGGACCTTGCACAGCTCGATGTCCACTTCCACTTCGGCAAAGCAGCCGCCGAAGGAGGGGGGATTCTGGCGCGTCTTAAAGGATGCCTCTGCGGAGAGCTGTCCGCCGCGATCCTTGTTGTAGAAAGAATCCATCGCCAAATCGTGCAGCGTGACCACGACGCTTTCGGGGTTGCGGACAAAGACCACGGCATCGCCCTGCGCGGTCGGCGCGATGGTCAGGGCGGCGGGCGTGTGCCCGGTCATTTCGGCGGCATAGCCGAGGAGCTTCCGGCGCAGCCCGTCCGCGACGGCGTGCACGGCGGGGGCGCAGGTGTAGGTCTGGCGGGAGGCGTAGGCCCCGGGATCCCACGGCGTGATGTCCGTGTCCTGCGTGGAGATGACGTGAATGTTTTCATAAGCGACGCCGAGCGTTTCCGAAACCATCTGGGCAAAGGCGGTGTCCGCGCCCTGTCCGATTTCCGTCGCCCCGGTCATGAGGTTCACCGTGCCGTCCTGATTCAGGATGAGGCGGGCGCTGCCCGGTTCCACATTGGCGGGATAGGTCCCCGAACCATAGCTGAACGCGGACACGCCGACCCCGCGCCGCAACGGGCTGCCCGTGCGGACGGCTTCTTCATTGAAGGCTTTACAGGCGGCCTTGCGTTCGTCCCACCGGAACTTTTTGCGGCCTTCCTCAAGGCAGTCGCTGATGCCGAGCGTGGCGACCGGCTTGCCGTTGAGCGGAGAGATATCGCCGTTGCGCCCGGTGTTCTTCAGGCGGAAATCCAGCGGGTCCATGCCGAGCGCGCGGGCCGTATCGTCCATGAGGCATTCGATGGCATAGGCGGTCTGGGGAGAGCCGTAGCCCCGGCAGGCCCCGCCTACGGGGATATTGCTGTAAAAGGTCTTGGCTGAAAAACGGTACGTGGCGTGCGGGTAGACGTAGCAGACCTTGGAACCGCCCGCCGCCGCGATGGAGTGCCCGTGCGAGGCGTAGGCCCCGGTGTTGGAGAGCACGTCGAGGCCGTAGCCGAGGAGCTTGCCGTTTTTTGTGGCCCCGGCCCGCGCCGTCATGGCAAAGGCGTGGCGCACGCGGGTGCAGAGCATACATTCCTCGCGGGTCAATTCCATGCTCACGGGCGCGCCGTCGAGCTTCATGGTCAGGAAGGCCACGATGGGCTCCAGCACCACATCCTGTTTGTTGCCGAACCCGCCGCCGATGTAAGGCTTGATGACCCGGACGGACGACCACGGGATGCCGAGCGCCTGCCCGACCACGCGGCGGCAGATGTGCGGGATCTGCGTGGAGCTGACGATCACGATATGCCGCATGTCGTCCATGTAGGCGTAGGCCGTCTGGTTTTCCAGATGGCAATGCTGCATGGTCGGCGTGCGGTAGGCGCCCTCAACCACCACGTCGGCGGCCGCAAGGGCTTCGTCGAGCGTGCCGTTGCATTCGAGGGTGTGCTGCTTGAGCAGGTTGCCGTCGGGATTCACGGAGGGCTGGAGCACGGGCGCACCGGGAGCCAGTGCCGTTTCCGCCGAGGTCATGACCGGGAGGGGCTCATATTCGACTTTGACCAGATGGGCGGCCTTGCGGGCGGTGAGGCCGTCGCGGGCCACGACCACGGCCACTTCGTCGCCGTAATAGCGGACGTGCTTGGTCAGCAAAAGGCGGTCGGCCACGTCTCCGTGCGACGGGTCCATGGAGTAGGGATGTCCGGCTGTGGGAAAGAGGAAGCCCGGCACGTCATCGGCGGTGAAGACGGCCTCGACGCCGGGCAGGGCCAGCGCTTCCGAGGCATCGATGGAAAGGACCATGCCGTGGGCGATGGTGCTGTGCACATAGGCGGCGTGCCGCATACCCGGCAGGCCCATATCGTCGGTATACCGGGCCCGCCCCGTCACTTTGGCTTCGGCATCCAGCCGTTGTTTGGATTGTCCGATTGCCATGCCGCTTCTCCTGTTCTTCTGGTGTGAAATGGTTCGCTTGTGGCGTTGTTTACGCTGTGGGCACGTTCTTGTCCACAGGGCAGTGGAGGATGCCCCTGCGGATGTAGCAGGGGCGGTTGAAGCGTCCGAGGATGGCTTCCAGTATGCCGCCGCCGATGGCAAAGGCCTTGTCCGAGACGTGGTGGCAAGCCGTGTTGTCGCGCGGATCCACGTCGCCGACTTTGATCCGATCCGTAACGGGCGTTCCCGAGCGCAAAAGGCCACGGATAACGCCGCTGATAACAGTGCGGATTTCCTTGGATACGCCGTTGGCCTCAACGGTGGCGACGACATCGCCGGCCTTGACGTGGTCTCCGATGTCGTGGCGGCTGAGAAAGATGCCGGTCTGCGGAGCGCGCAGCACACGCTCGGTGGTCATGCCCACGATGTCGCCGGGAATGCCGGTATCGGGCTCCGCGCTGCCGGAGTAGAGGACCCGTCCGAGGTTGTGCCCCCGGTTGGTTTCGACGATGCAGTGGACATTTTCGCCCACGGTGAAGCCGGGCCCCACACCGATGACGAGAGGCGCGTCGGTGATGCCGACGCCGACGTTCCGTTTGGCGAGCGTGGCTTCAATGACGACTTCGGGGCGGAGGCGGGGGATGGTGACGCCCTGCGGATCGACCATGACCGGGATGCAGCCGGCGTCCCAGAGCGGGGCGATTTCTTCGGGCCGGGGAGCGAGGGCCGCCGTAATGCCTTCCACCGTGCAAAGGCCCTCATAGACGGCTTCGGAAAAGGCCACCCTGCGCCTTACGGCCATCGGATGCGCCGTTTCCAGAATGATCAGGCGCCGGAAGCCGGAACGATAGAGCCTGAGCGCGATGCCCGTGGCGATGTCCCCGCCGCCGCGGAGAAGAATGGCGAACTGTTGGTATTGGTACATGCTGCAACTCCTGCTGCCCGAAGAAGGGGTTTTCCCTGAACTATATACGCAGTGGCATGATGACACAACTATACCTTGGGTTCCGGTCGGCAGCGTTCGCGGCCATTTCATGTCGTGTTCGTTGTAGAAACAAGAAGAATCAATAAAAACATATTGTTGAATCTATAAATTTTTCTTTGTGCCGGGTGGATTTTTTAGCCGATGCAGTGCCGGGGCAAGCGGTTTGCGGGTGACGGGGGCCATAATGCGGAAGAACCCGCGGCATCCGGGGGGAGGAGCGGATCCCCGGATGCCGCGGGCCTGTGGAGGAGCCTATTTGTGCTTCGGCCCGGCGAAAGGCTGCTTGCGGGCCAACAGGCGGAAGAGGGTGGCGGCCTCCACCGCGCCGGACAGGGCGGCCTCGTTGACGTCGCCGTTCAGCGTAACCTTGGTGGCGCAGAGGGTTCCGCCGTCGAGATGGGCGATGAGGGCATCGCTTTCGAAGACGAAGCCGTCCTTTTCCGCAGCCAGCGAGAAGGCCTTGCCGCCGCGCTTGCCTTCCAGCCGCGACGGACTGGCGAGCCGGTAGCCGTCTGGGGCGTTGTCGAAGGATTCGCGGGACAGGTGGATACGGGGCTTGTCCCGGTACGGCGCACCCGCCGATGGGCAGAAGGTGGCGCAGTTGCCGCATTCGTTACAGGCGTCGGCAATGTTGACTATCTGGTAACTTTGTTCGAGCCGCCGGTTGGAGAGCGTTTCCACGCGCACGCCGTCGCCGTCGCGCACCGCAACCTGCACGGGATGCGGCATGGGCAGGGAGAGCAGGGCAACGTTGGCCCGGTTGGGGCAGACCGTGGTGCAGACGTTGCAGACCAGATCGCACTGGAGGCAACGGCGGGATTCGTCCATAGCCTCCTCTTCGGTGAGGGTACGGATGGCGGGATCGAAATCCAGCCTGTCTTCCGGGCTGCGTTCCGGCAGGGCCGGACCCATGACGCGGGTGGCCTGCCGGATGCGCAATCCGTCGAGATCCGGCCTCCGCTCGTCGGACGGCGTGGCTGTGGCCGCCTGTGCGGACAGGCCGAGGCGGGCAAGGATGGTTTCGGCGGCGTGGCGTCCGTCGGCCACGGCGTTGATCAGGGTCGCCGCGCCGCGCACGGCGTCGCCGCCCGCGAACACGTTCGGCAGCGATGTCTGGCTGGTATGGGGATCGGCCTTGAGCGTCATTGCGTCGGGCAGGAAGCCGGCCTTCACCCGCTGCCCGATGGACACGATGAGCGTATCCGCGCCCAGCGTGAAGGTTTCATCCGTGGGAACGGGGCGGGGACGCCCGCCGTCGGGATCGGGGACCAGCCGCATCCGGCGGCAGCGCAGGCCGGAAACACGGCCTCCATCGGCAAGGACTTCCTCAGGGGCACACAGTTCCACGATGCGCACGCCTTCGTCCAGAGCGGCTTCGATTTCTTCGATGTCAGCGGGCATTTCCTTGCGGGTGCGGCGGTAGGCGATGGTCACGCTGCCGTTTTCCCCCACGAGGCGTCTGGCGGCACGGGCGCAGTCCATTGCGGAATTCCCCGCCCCGATGACGACGGCGTGGGAGCCGATGCCCGTGGGCTCGCACCGGCGTACGGCGGAGAGGAACGAAAGCTGATCCAGAACCCCGGCGGCATCTTCGCCGGGGATGCCGAGGGGCAGGCTTTCCTGCGCGCCCACCGCGATATAGACGGCGTCGTTTTCCTCGGCCAGCGTGTCGAACAGGGCGGCGTCCACGGGCGTATCCTTATGGAGCCGCACGCCCAGCTTGAGGATGGCGTCGATGTCGCGGCGCAGGCTGTCTCCGGTCAGGCGGAAGGCGGGGATCGCGTCGCCCGCCATGCCGCCGAGCACCGGCTTTTCTTCGTACAGGTGCACCTCCACGCCCTGTGCGGCGAGAAAGCGGGCGCAGGACAGCCCGGCCGGGCCCGCCCCGATGACGGCGGCGCGCTTCCCGGTTTGGGCGGCGGGAACGCCGGAAGCGGCTTCGGCCATTTTTTCGGCCACGAAGCGCTTGACCTCGCGGATCATGAGCGGCTTGTCGTAATTGATGCGGGTACACCGGCTCTGGCACTGATGGTTGCAGGCCATGCCCTGAACGTTCGGGAACGGATTGGTGGCGGTGATGACCCGCCACGCCAGCTCGAAATCGCCCCGGGCCACGGCGTCGAGATACCGGGGGATGTCCTGTTCCGCCGGACAGCCCGACATGCAGGGCGCGGCGGCGCAGTCGAAGCGCGGGAGCGGGCGTTCTGTCTTGACCGAAACGTAGGGGAACCGTTCCTTGTGGTACCGGCTGCGCTTGCCGAGGACAGCCGCCGCATAGCTGACGAGGTTGGCGAAACCGGGATTGCCGGCGATCGGCGATCGGCTCTTCTCCCATTCGGCTATGGTGTGGGCCCCGGCCTTGCGCATCTCGGCACGCAGCGTGTCGAGGTACTGGTGCAGCCGCCCGTAACCGCCGGGCTTGAGGATGTCGGAGGACATGGTGATCGGACGGAGGCCGCAAGCCAACGTGTCCGCCACGTTGAACGTATCCACCCCGGCGGAGAAGGTGATGTCCAGCTTCCCGTCGAATTCCTGCTGGAGGCGTTCGGCGAGGTTGATGCTGATGGGGTGCAGGGATCTGCCGCTCATGTAAACCATGCCCTCGCTGCGGGGCAGGTTCTGCTTTTCGTTGGCGGTTTCGAGCGTGTTGGTCAGCTTGAGCCCGAAGGCTACGCCCGCCGTTTCGGCGGCTGCGGCGAGGTTGCGGATGATGGCCACGCCGTCGTTGTATTTGAGGTCGTGCCCGAAGGCTTCGTCGGGAACGCATACGTCATAGCCGAGCTGCGTATTCAGGATGTCGCGCAGGCGTTCTGGGCCGAGCAGGGTGGGGTTCAGCTTGATGGCCGTGTTGTACTTGCGTTCGGTGATGAAATAGCGGCCGATGCTTTCCACTTCGTCGGGCGGGCAGCCGTGCATGGTGGAGACCGTCAGGTTATCGGAGAGGCGGGCCGGAATGGGCATCTTCTCGATGGCGGGGTAGAGCGGGGCCAGCCCGGCCTTGATCCGCTTCACGTCTTCCTCCGCGTTTTCCATACGGTCGAGAAAACGCTGCACGGCGGGGCTCTTGATGCCCTCAAGGTTGTATCCTGCGCTCATGTTGAAGATGAAGCCGGGCCCCTTGCCGGGTTCGGCCTCCACGGGCAGGTTGAGCATGTCGCGCAGCACATACAGCAGCACGAAAGCCTTGAGGTACTCCTCGAAGGACTGATCAAGCTTCAGCTCCTGCGACCATTCGCAGTTGTAGCCCTCGTCGGCCATGTCGATGCAGGGCTTGGCGACGTTCAGCTCGTCGAGCACCTGCACGGTCTTGAGTTCGATATACCGAGCGCCGCACAGCCACGCGGACAGGATGTTCTGGGCAAGCTGCGTATGCGGACCGGCGGCCACGCCGAGAGGGGTTTCCAGCACCTTGCCGTAACGTTCCATGCGGAACGGATCATCCGGCTTCGGCATAAAGAAAAGCTCCCGGTCGATGCCGAACAGTTGTTTGTTCGGCAGGTCGTGCTGCATCCAGCGGAGCAGCGTTGCGGCGTCCAGCGGTGTGAAGCGATCGGTATGCATATATGCGTCTCCTTGGAAGTATGTGGAAACTGGAGAGGAATGGGCATTGGGGAAGAAGGGCTTTTCGCGCGTCGCCCGCACCTGTGTGTGGCGGAGCCATTCCATTTTGAAATGGCCCTAGAGCGTCCTCGGAACGAACCTTCCCTGTCCTGCATACCCGGAGGGCTGCCTGCCGAAAATGATAGGTTCGCCGCGCAGCCAGACATGGCGGGGCCAGCCGCGCACGACCATGCCCTCATACGGGGTGCAGTCCGCTTTTTGATGAAGATTCCGGGTTTTGATCAGCCGCCCATCCGTGGGATCGATGACCACAATGTCCGCGTCCGCGCCGGGTTCGAGGCGTCCCTTGGAGGCAAGCCCCATGAGCCGGGCCGGAGACGTGGACACCACGTCCACGAAACGCGGCAGCGTCAGACGCCCGTGCAGCACGCCTTCGCTGAACAGCAGAGGGATGCGCGTTTCGACTCCGGGAACGCCGCCGGGACAATCCAGCACGCTGTCCTTCCCGCGTTCCCGTTTCTGGGCCAGCGAGAAGGAACAGTGATCGGTAGCGGCAACCGAGATGCTGCCGTCCGCAAGGCCCTCCCAGAGCGCGGCGCGATCCGCTTCCGTCCGCAGGGGCGGGGCCATGATGTACTTGAGGCCGTCCCGTTCGGAATAGGCGGATTCGTCGAGCAGAAGGTACTGCGGGCAGGTTTCCGCAATGACCGGCTGTCCGGCCTTCTGCGCCTCGCGGACGCAGGCCAGGCCTTCCGCCGTGGACAGGTGCACGATGTACACGGGCGCTTCCGCCGTTTTCGCCAGCTTCAGAATCCGGTTGACGGCTTCAGCCTCGCACCGGGCCGGGCGGCTCCGGGGATGGCTCATGGGATCGCGCGGCGCTTCGCGGCGCAGTTTGTCCCCCAGAAAACGGGTGATGGCGTGGTTTTCGCAATGGACGGCGAGCAGGCCGCCCGCATCCCTGAGCGCGGCGAGAACCTGCAGCAGCCCTTCGTCATCCAGCCTGCCGTCATAGGTGGTGTAGGCCTTGAGCGTGGGAAACCCCTGCGCCACGACCTCGGGAATCCGGGCAAGGACGGCGTCGTCCACATGCTGGAACACGCCGTGCAAGGCGTAGTCCGTGTGGCAGCGGCCATCCGCCTGCTCCAGATACGCGGTGGGCTGATGGGGCAGATCGCATCCCTGCGGGCCGAAACCCGGGTGTTCCACGATGGTCGTGGTGCCGCCCCATGCCGCCGCCAGCGTTCCGGCTTCGAAACCGTCGGAGACGTGCGCGTCGCCCACCGTCAGGTTGACGTGGGTATGGGCGTCGACTCCGCCGGGCATGACCACGCAGCCGGACACGTCCACGATTTCCGTTCCTTCAGGCTGCTGGGCCTCGTGCAGCCGTTCGCCGAGTTCCAGAATCCGGTCGCCTTCAATCAGGATGTCCGTGTTGAAGACGCCGTCCGCGCGTGCGACCAGCCCGCCGGTAATAAGCATACGCATGGTGAGCCTGTTTCCCTGTTGATGGTTTACAGCAGGGCCCAGAGGCGGCGGGCCTGCTCGTTGGCGTAGGCGAGGATGTCGGCCTCGTCCATGCCGGCGAGCCTGCCGTGATCCACGATGAGCCTGCCTTGGCTGATGACGGACTCCACGTTGCGGGCGTCGAAGGCATAACAGAAGTGCCCGGGGAAGTTGTCCTGCGTCAGCGGCGTGGGGGAATCGTAGTTGAGGATGACCAGATTGTTCGCCCCGCCGCCCGGCGCATTGTGGCCTTGGATGTGCGCGTGTACGGCGCGGAGGCGCTGGTAGGCCGCCAGGGGGGACATGCCGCCTTCGACGAGCCCGGCGATGAAGTAGGAGGATTGCGCGCTGCGGATCATGTCGCTGTGCATACCGTCCGTGCCGAGCATGACGCGGGGGAAATCGTTGTAGCGTCCGAGCCCGACGTTGTTGTTGAGGTTGCTTTCGGTGTTCTGCACGACCCAGCAGGGAGAAGTGCGGATAAGGTCGCGCTCTTCCGCATCGAGATGGACGCAATGCCCGAGGATGGACAGAGGCAGATCAAGCACGCCCGCGTCCGAGAGGCGGCGCACGACGCTCTTGCCGTAGGTACGGGCGCAGTGTTCCTGATCCTCGATGCCTTCGGCGACGTGGATGTGCACGCCCGTCTTGTGCTTGCGGGCGAGATCCACGGCGCGCCCGAGCAGGTCGTCGTCCACCGTGAAGGAAGCGTGCAGCCCGACGTGGCCCTTGCGCCCGGAGGACAGGAAGGCGTCGGTTTCGTCGAGTCCCTTTTCCTTGATCTCCTCTCCATCGCGGCAGGAGATCTCATAGCAGAGCAGGTGTCCGAGGCCCACGCGATCCAGCGCCTTGGCGATGGTTTCGAGGCTGCCGTCCAGATGGAAGGGCGAGGCATGGTGATCGATGACGAAGGTTACGCCGTTCTTGGCACAATACAGGCCGGTAACAAGAGCGCTGGCCTCGATCATGTCGTGATCGAGCTTTTTGTCCATGCGCCACCAGACGTATTCGAGCACCTCAAGGAAGTTCGCCGGCGCCTTGGGTGCGGGAGGCATACCGCGTGCGAGGGCCGAGTAGATATGGTGGTGCCCGCAGCCGAAGGAGGGCGTGACGAGGCGGCCCGTGCAGTCCAGTACGGTGTCTTCCGGCGGACACTCCACAGGGGCGTGGGCGTCAAGCGCCATCCCGCCGGACGGGCCTTCTTCGACTTTGATCGTCGTGGTCGTCGCCTTGAATGTTTCCGGGTCGATCCATGTGGCGTTGCGCAGGTACAGGCTCATTGTCGGCTCCTTTGGGAGTAGGGGATATGATGGATAATCAAGGGAGGGGACGGCCCCCTTGCCCGTCGGAAGAGCTACCTCTTCTTGCGCACGGGCAGTTCCCGCCTTCTCACGCCGTCCACAAGATACAGGGCGTTGACGATGGCGGGCGCGGTGGGAATGCAGGCGATTTCCCCGATGCCCTTGGCCCCGCACGGCCCCTCGGGATCGGGCACTTCCACGGCGATGACCTCTATTTCCGGCACGTCCACCGAGCGGAGAAGGCCGCAGGCGTTGAGCTTGCCGGAGGTCAGATAGCCGCCCTTGACCGGGATGCTTTCGGTCAGCGCATAGCCCATGCCCATGACCACGCCGCCCTGTACCTGCCCTTCGTAGAGCGGGCGGTTGACGACGCGGCCCGAGTCGTGCGCGGCGATGATCTTTTCGATCCCGCCTTCCTCGTCCATGAATACCACATGCGTGGCAAAGCTGTAGGAAACGTGGTTGCGGATTTCACCAGGCGCGCCTTGCCCGGAAGTCTGTCCCGCCGAGTCGTAGTGCCCCTTGTAGAAACGGCCCACGAGACGGTCGAGCCGTCCGCCGTACTTGTTCAGATCGCCGCGAAGCTGCCGGGCGGCGTTGACCACGGCGTGACCGAGCTGGAACGTGCCCCGGCTGGCGGTGGTGCTGCCCGCAAAGGCCCCGTATTCGGTGGACGCGGTAATGTCGATGGCAACATCAGGGCCGAGTTCCGCCACCTCGCACAGCATCTGCCGGGCTACCGTGTTGATGCCCTGTCCCATCTCCGTCCAGCCATGATGCAGGACAAGCCGCGCGCCCGCCGGTTGTTCCGGAGCCGGGTGTACTTCAAGGTAACAATCGCAGGGTTCGGGGATGCCGTTGCCGATGCCGGAATTCTTGATGGCGCAGGCGATGCCCGCCCGGGGGTGGCTGCGGAAGGCGTCGCGTACCGCGAGCAGGGTTTCGCGCAGGGCCGTGCCTTCGCCGAGCACCTGCCCGGTGGTGACCATGCGGCCCGGGGCCACGGCGTTGTCATAGCGGAATTGCCAGCGATCGAAGCCCCCCTTTTCGCACAGCTCGTCGATGAGGCATTCCATAGCGAAATTCGACTGGTTGACCCCGAACCCCCGGAACGCGCCCGCCGGAAGGTTATTCGTGAATACCGCCTTCACATGCACGTCCACGGAGGGGATGTGGTAGGCGCTGGTGGCATGGGTGCCGGTACGGGTGACGACCGGGCCGCCCGCCGAGGCGTACGCGCCGGTATCCGCGATGATACGGACCTTGGCGGCCTGCAGGATTCCCTTTTCGTCGCAGCCGATGACGTAATGGAGCTTCATGCCGTGGCGCTTGGGGTGCATACGGATAGATTCGGGCCGGGAGAGCCGGACCTTGACCGGACGCCCAAGCAGATACGCGGCGAGCGCGGCATGGGGCTGGCAGGTGAAGTCCTCCTTGCCGCCGAATGCGCCGCCGGAGTCGGCCAGCGTAACCGTGACCTTGGGCGTGGGGACATGGAGCAGGGCGGCTATGTCGGTCTTGTCGTGCCAGATACCTTGCGACTGGACATAGAGGCGTACCCCGCCCGCTTCGGGAACGGCCAGCGTCGCTTCGGGCTCGATGAAGGCGTGCTCGACCGCCTGGGTCCGATACGTGGCCTCGGCGGTGAAGGCGCAGCGGGCCAATGCCTCGTCCACGGGCACACCGCGCCGGATGGTCTTGTCGAGCAGGATATTGCCGTTTTCGTGGATATGGATGGGCGAGGTTTCCGCCTCCTCCATGTCGAGGAGCGGCGTCAGAACCTCATAATCGACCTTGACGCAGGCCGCCGCAGCGCGGGCTTCGGCCTCGGTTTCCGCGACCACGCAGGCCAACGCGTCGCCGATGTAACGGGTGACTTCGCCAACCTTGATATAGACGGGCCAGTCCTTGGCGTAAAGGCCGAGCACACGCTCGCCGGGGATGTCGTCGGCGGTCAGGATGCGGACGACGCCGGGCATGTCCGCCGCTTCATCCGTATGGATGGCAAGCACGCGGGCCCGGGGATGCTCGCTGAAGACGATGGCTCCGTGCGCCATGCCGGGCGCGTCAATGTCGTTGACGAAGGGGCGGGTTCCGACAGCCCGTTCGTAGCCGCCGTACTTGGGCCAGCCCGATCCGAGGCGCGGGTTGTCGTCGGGTTCGGGAATGTTCCCTTCCGGTAATAATGTTGCGGCATCGAGGATGGCGTCCACAAGCTTGACGTAGCCGGTACAGCGGCACAGATGCGGGCGGACGGCCTTGACGACTTCTTCCCGGGTGGGGTTTGGATTGGTTTGCAGGAGTACCTTGGCCCGCATGAGGAAACCGGGAGTACAGAAACCGCACTGCACGGCTCCCCGGTTGACGAACGCCATGCCGAGCGTCCGCCTGAGCGTTTCCGGCAGGCCTTCGAGTGTGACAACGTCGCCGTCGGTTACCTTGCTCATGGGGGTGGAGCAGGCGAGGCACGCCTTGCCGTTCAGTTCCACAAGGCAGGCTCCGCAGGCCGCCTGACCGGAGCAGCCGTCCTTGGCCGCCGTGAGGTGGCGGTCATTGCGGAGATAGGAAAGGAGCGAAACGGCTGGATCGCCGTCATACGTCGTGGCCTGCCCGTTGAGTCTGAACGCGATCATGGCATCTCTCCTGCAAGGCACTGGATTGTGCGGGGGGGGGGGGAACCTTCTGAAGAACGCTTCCCTTCCCGCGTCCCCTCCTCTCCAAAGGCTTTTGACTGGCGGGGAGGAGACACATCGGGAGTTTTCTTTCTACTTATGGTTTATACGGCTTTGTCCGCACTCCGCAAAGTGAAACTTTTCAGGGGCGGGTTGTGACGCCGTGACAGCTTGTTCATTGTTCTTTCCACGTTTCTTTCCATACAACGGAACTCCCGTTCGCGGCCTCCCTGCCAGTCAAAGTTTTGCGGGAGGGGAGCGAGCCGCTCTGGCAGGTCCGGGGGAGGGGCTTTTTCAAGAAGTTCCCTCTCCCGTGCCTTTATTCTTCCCTTACAAGCAACGCTGACCGCCCTTTTCGAGCAGATCGAGGAGCAGATCCGCAGGGTTGCGCTTGCGGGCGAGGGTGATCATCGCGGCGATGATATAGGGCTTGTAGCTGGCTTCCTTGTACAGCGGCACGCGGTAGCGGTCGAACACGCTGGCGGCTACTTCACCCTCGGCGCAGGATACGCCGGAAATATCGGCGGGCAGGCAGTGCATGTACAGCGCTTCGCCATTGCGGGTGGAGGCCATCAGCGCCTCAGTGCACTCCCAATCCTTATGGTTGGCGTTCTGGGCCAGCAGTTCCTTTTCGAGCTTTTTGATGCCGTCCATGTCGCCCGCGCCGTAGAGATCGGTGCGCTGCTGCATGGCCGCGAAGGGCGCCCAGCTCTTGGGGTACACGATGTCCGCGCCTGCGAAGGCTTCGGCCATGTCGTTCGTCCTCGCGAACGAACCGCCGGTCGCGGCGGCGTTGCGGCGGGCCACCTCCTCGACGCCGCCCATGACTTCATAGCCTTCGGGATGCGCCAGCACGACGTCCATGCCGAAACGGGTCATCAGGCCGATGACGCCCTGCGGCACGGAGAGGGGTTTGCCGTAGGAGGGCGAATAGGCCCAGCTCATGGCGATCTTCTTGCCCTTGAGCTTTTCCACTCCTCCGAAATGGTTGATGATGTGCAGCATGTCAGCCATGCACTGGGTGGGGTGGTCGATGTCGCACTGGAGGTTGACCAGCGTGGGCCGCTGTTCCAGCACGCCATCGCGGTATCCTTCCTGCACCGCTTCGGAAACCGTGTGCATGTAGGCGTTGCCCTTGCCGATGTACATGTCGTCGCGTATGCCGATGACGTCGGCCATGAAGGAAATCATGTTCGCGGTTTCGCGCACGGTTTCGCCGTGGGCAATCTGCGATTTGCCTTCGTCGAGATCCTGCACTTCAAGGCCGAGCAGGTTGCATGCGCTGGCGAAGCTGAACCGGGTACGCGTGGAGTTGTCGCGGAACAGGGAGATGCCGAGCCCGGAATCGAACATCCGGCAAGAGATGTTGGCTTCCCGCAGGCCGCGCAGGATTTCCGCCACAAGGAAGGTCGCGGCGATTTCGTCGTCGGTCTTCTCCCACGTCAGGAAGAAATCGTTCATGTACATGCGGCGGTAATCGCGCTTGGCGAGGTTGCTGATCAGTTTGCGGATGCGGATCTTGTCCATGAGGTACTCCTGTTACTCTTTGGTAATATGTGTGCCCGCTCCCTTCGTGAGCGCGGCGTTGAGATATTCGGGACTGGTGATGACGACTTCCGAGCCGCCGTTGCGGATGAAGTCCACGGCGGCCTTGATTTTGGGGCCCATGCTTCCGGCGGGGAAGTGCCCCTCGGAGAGATAGCGTTCCATTTCGGAGACGGGGACGTTGTGCAGCGGGCGCTGCATAGGGGTTCCATAGTTGAGCGCGACGCTTTCGACGCCCGTGGAGATGGCGAGCATGTCCGCGCCGAGCTGCGTCGCCAGCAGGGACGAGGCGAGATCCTTGTCTATGACCGCGTCCACCCCGAAGAGCCCTTCGGGCATACGGACCACCGGGATGCCCCCACCGCCTACGGCGACGACGTTGAACCCGGAGTCGAGCAGGTTCTTTATGGCGTCCAGTTCAATGATTTCGCAAGGCTTGGGCGAAGGGACCACGCGCCGCCAGCCGCGGTTGGCGTCCGGCTTGAGTATCCAGTCGGGATGCTGTTGGTGCAGCTCCGCGAGCTGATCCTCGGCGTAGAATTCGCCCACGAACTTGTCTGGATCGCTGAAACCGGGATCGGCGATGTCCACGCGGACCTGTGTGACCAGCGAAACCGTCCGGCCCGTCTTGTCCGTAAGGCCGCGCCGCTTGAGCACGTTGTCGAGCGATTGCTGGATCTGGTAGCCGATGGCGCCTTGCGTGTCCGCGACGCAGCTTACCAGCGGGACGATGTGCATCCCCGCGACCGCGCGGGCGATTTCCGAGCGCAGCATGATGAAGCCCACCTGCGGACCGTTGCCGTGGGTAATCAGCACCTGCCAGCCCTGTTGGATGACGTCGGCGATGTGTTCCATCGTCTCGCACAGCGCGAGGTACTGGTCTTCGACGCTTTGCTTGTCGCGGTGCTTGATGAGGGAGTTGCCCCCAATGGCGATGACCGCAAGTTTCCGGCTCATGGCGTGGCTCCTGATGAGGAAGGGGAAAGCGGGGGAGGGGAGAAGGAACCCTTCTGGAGAAAGACTTCCTTCTCCCCTCCCCCGGACCCCCTCCCCTCATCTTCCCAAGACTTTTGACTGGTGGGGAGGAGGCCCGCAGGGAGTTGCCTGTATTTAGTTGGAGTTGGCGACGTAAGTTGCTGGCAAGGCTGCGTACAGGGCCGCGCACTCGATGAGATCCTGTTTCCACGTCTTTTCGTCGGGGGCGTGGGCTTCCTTTTCCTTGCCGGGGCCGAAGCCGACGACCGGGATCCCGTAGCGGCCCATGATGGACACGCCGTTGGTGGAGAAGGTCCACTTGTCGGTGCGGGGTTCGCGTCCGAACAGGCTGCGGTAAGTCTCTTCGGTGGATTTCGTCACCACATGGTCTTCGGGCAGGACCCACGTGGGGAAGTAGCAGTCGGTGGGGTAGACGAGGCCGGTCCACGAGGGGACTTCGTAGGTGTACATGGACACCTTGGCCTTGTCTCCGGCGGCCTTGACCGAGGGCAGATTCTCAATCTGGGAAATGGCGAGATCCTTGTCTTCGCCGAAGGTCAGGCGGCGGTCCACGGAGATGGCGCAGCTGTCCGCCACCGCACAGCGGGAGGGCGAGGTGTAGAAAATCTGGGAAACGGTGAGGGTGCCCTTGCCGAGGAAGGGGTCGTCCGCGAGCCGGGCATTGAGCTGTTCAAGCTCGGTCATGATGTGGGCCATGCGGTAGATGGCGTTGTCGCCGCGTTCCGGGGCGGAACCGTGGCAGGATACGCCGCTTACGTCCACGCGGATTTCCATGCGCCCGCGCTGGCCGCGATAGATGCCGCCGTCGGTGGGTTCGGTGGATACCACAAATTCGGGCTTCAGCCCGTCTTCGTTGATGATGTATTGCCAGCACAGGCCGTCGCAGTCCTCTTCCTGCACGGTTCCGACCATGACGATGGTGCAGTCCTTGGGACACAGGCCAAGCTCTTTGATGATCTTCCCGGCATAAACCATGCTGGCCATGCCGCCTTCCTGATCGCTCGCGCCGCGCCCGCCGATGGTTTCGGCGTCTTCGTAGCCTTCGTAGGGATCAAAGGTCCAGTTGGAACGGTTGCCGACGCCCACGGTATCGATGTGCGCGTCAAAGGCGATGATGCGGGGGCCATTTCCGATAAAGCCGAGGACGTTGCCCATCTTGTCGATTTCGACCCTGTCGAAGCCGACCTTTTCCATTTCTTCCTTGATACGCCGGATCACGCCTTCTTCTTGGCAGCTTTCGCTCGGGATGCGGATCATATCGCGCAGGAATCGGGTCATTTCCGGTTCATACTTTTTGGCGAGTTCGTTAACACGGGAAAAATCGACGGTGCTCATGGGAAGCCTCCAGAGGAATGATGCCGGATGTCCGGTCTATTTCCCAAGAAAGCAATTGTCGGGCCAACGTTATGAGCCTTCATGATAGCGTATAAAACAAACCGATTAAACGAGTCTCCACGTCCTCTGACATTCCAAAAGGCTTCTCAGTTTGAGAAAATTCTCATTTCGGGAAACCGCAACGACGTTGCCTGAGCAAAAACGAGAAAGGGAAACCGCCGTTTTGACGACCGCCTCGTTTTCCAGCCACCGCGAACGCTTCCAAGGCCATCTCTCCCGACAGGAGAACAGGCTCTGAAGGCCCACCCTTATTTCAGATGCCCATACCAAAAGAGCCCGCTCCATACGGGAACAGGCTCCTTTCATACAGACTCCCCAAGAAGGGGGATTCGATAAAGTCGAAAGTCTTGGGAGGGAGAGATGAGGGGGTCCCCCCTCCCCCGGTTAACAATCCAATCACAGATTAAAACGATCCGCCCGTCGATACGCTGCCTTCCCACTGGCCTTTGGCGCGTACGGTGGCCGACTCGGAACACCCGGCGAGAAGCAGGGCGAGGAGGCAGGCGCAAAGCAGCAGCGCTCTCATGGCTATGCCTTGCCCATAAGCGATTCTTCGGTGGGCTGGGCGGAAAGCTTCTGTACGAGCTTCGTCCCGGCGGGCACGTCCTTCGTCACCCAGACGTTGCCGCCGATGATCGAACCGCTGCCGATGGTGATGCGTCCAAGGATGGTCGCCCCGGCGTACACGGTGACGTTGTCCTCAAGGATGGGGTGGCGGGGAACGCCCTTGACCAGCACGCCGTCGCCGTCCTTGGGGAACGACAGCGCGCCGAGGGTTACGCCCTGATAGAGGCGGCACCCCTTGCCGATGACGGCGGTTTCGCCGATGACCACGCCTGTTCCGTGATCGATGAAGAATTCTTCATCAATGGTCGCGCCTGGATGGATATCGATGCCGGTGGCGGAATGGGCCATTTCGGAAATGATGCGCGGGATGACCGGCACGCCGAGGTTGTACAGCTCGTGCGCGATGCGGTGGTGCGTCATGGTGAGCAGCGAGGGGTAACAGAAAATGGTTTCCCCGGCGCTGGTCGCGGCGGGATCGCCCTCATAGGCCGCCTTGGCGTCGGACGCCAGCAGCCGGCGGATGTGGGGGAGGCGCTGCATGAACTCCATGGCCTTGCGCATGGACACTTCTTCGCAGCTCATGCAGTCGGTGGCGTAGCTTGCACAGGCGAAGCAGCCGCCGCGCCGGATCTGTTCGGCCAGCTTGCGGAAAATGGAGTCCAGATTGGCCGAGAGGTGGTAGCGCATGGATTCCACATGCACGCAGGAAACGCCGAAATAGCCGGGAAAGAGCGTGGCCTTGAGGCGCGACATGATCTCGCCGAGTTCTTCGAGCGAGGGCATGGGGGAATCGTGCAGCGGATGGTGCAGAACCGTCTCAAGCGAGGAAGGCGCACACAACTGTTCCACGACGAGATCCAGATCGGGCATGGACGTTGGCGCTATGGGAGCGAGTGGTTTCATGGCGTACCTCGGGAAGGTTATTCGCCGCCCGCTTCGGAAGGCTGGGGCGACAGTCCGGGTTCGAGATCCTCAAATGCGGTGTAGGAGCCAAGATAGGCGAGCGTCGCCGTGCCGATGGGGCCGTTGCGCTGCTTGCCGATGATGATTTCCGCCGAGCCCTTGTGCGGGTTGTCGGGCTGCTTGTGGTATACCTCGTCGCGGTAGATGAACATGATGACGTCGGCGTCCTGTTCGATGGCGCCCGACTCGCGGAGGTCGGACAGCAGCGGACGTTTGTCCGTGCGCTCTTCCAGTTTACGGTTGAGCTGCGAAAGCGCCACGACCGGAATATCCATTTCCTTCGCCAGCCCCTTGAGCGAGCGGGAGATTTCCGAAATTTCCTGTTCGCGGGAGTCCGTCCGCTTGGATCCGCGCATGAGCTGGAGGTAGTCCACCATCACCAGGCCCACGCCGGATTCGGCCTTGAGCCGACGGGTGCGGGCGCGCAGTTCCAGCGGCGAGAGCGCGGGCGTGTCGTCGATGTAGATGGGGGCCTGCCCGAGCACGTCGGCGGCGTGATAGAGCCTGCTCCATTCCTCGGAGTCGAGATAGCCCCGGCGCAGGTGCCCCAGATCCACCTTGCCCCATGCGCAAAGCATACGCATCATGAGCTGATCCATCGACATTTCGAGGGAGTAGATGGCGACGGGCACGTTGTCCTGCACGGCGGCGCGCATGGCCATGTTCAGGGCGAAGGCGGTCTTGCCCATGGAGGGACGGGCCGCAACGATGATAAGGTCCGAAGGCTGGAGCCCGGCGGTCATCTGATCAAGGCGGTTGTAGCCTGTGGTGACGCCGGTGACGGCTTCCTTCTGCTCGAAGCGTTTGGTCAGTTCCTCAAAAACGCGGTTGACCAGTTCCTTGGAGCTTTTGAAGACCTTGCCGGAGGTACGTTCCGAGATGGAAAAGACGGCCTGTTCGGACTCGTCCAACAGGGCATCCACGCTGCGCGACTGGTCAAAGCAGTTGCTGATGATGTCGGAACACGCGCCGATGAGGGAGCGTTGCAGCGACTTGTCGCGGACGATGGTGGAATAATATTCGGCATTGGCCCCGCTGACGACGGTCTGTGCCAGTTCCGAAAGGTAGGCCGCTCCGCCCACTGCTTCGAGCTGTCCATGATCCTTGAGGTAGCTGGCTACCGAAACGAGATCGATGGGCGCGTTTTTGCGATAGAGTTCGAGGAAGCAGGTGTACAGCGTCTGGTGCGCGGGGAGGTAAAAATCGTCGGAGGAAAGCGTGTCCACGAGCGTGTGGAAGACGCTGTTACGGATAAAAATACCCCCCAGAACGGCCTGTTCGGCCTCAACGCTGTGGGGGGGGACTCGACGAAGCAGATCGTTCGTCGCCCGGTTGGGATCGGCAGGGGATGCCATGCGGAAATTCCTCTGTTGGGGACGCGTGAAAAAGAAGAGCAGAGGAGCTCACCGCCGAGTCGCCGCCCCCGGGGAAAACCGGGGGCGGCGCGAGAAACTATTCGGCGGCTTCTTCCGTCGGGGCCTCGGCCGGAGCTTCGGCGGCTTCCTCTTCAACGAGGTGCGCCTTGTCTTCGGAGACAACCTTCACGGTGAGGGAAGCGACGACGTCGGCATGCAGACGCACGCGGACGGGGTGATCGCCGAGGGTACGGATGGGATGGTCGAGCAGGATGCGGCGACGATCCACTTCGATGCCCTGAGCGGTCAACGCATCGCCGATGATGGCGGTGGTCACGGAGCCGTAGAGCTTGTCATTGTCGCCCACGCGCATGACGATCGGAAGAACGAGGCCTTCCAGCTTGCCGGCGATGTCGTCGGCGGCGGCGCGCAGGGCGTCCATACGGGCCTGCAGCTTCTTGCGTTCCAGTTCAAAAGCCTTGAGGTTACCGGGGGTGACCAGCATGGCCAGGCCCTGAGGCAACAGGTAGTTGCGGCCATAACCGGCCTTAACCGTCACCACATCGCCAAGGCGACCCAGGTTTTCCACATCGGCACGAAGAATGATTTTCATACCGGGTCTCCTTAGATGTTGCTCTTTTTCTTCACGTCAGAGGAATGGCCGGCGGTGTAGAACAGCAGAGCCATCTGACGGGCGCGCTTGATCTCGGTGGAGAGCAGGCGCTGGTGCTTGGCGCAGGTGCCAGTGATACGGCGGGCAATGATCTTGCCGCGTTCCGTGATATAGTCGCGCAGGATGTCGGGGCGCTTGTAATCCAGCGGCAGATCCGCGTCGGCGCAGAAGCGGCAGAACTTGCGACGAGGAGCAAACTTTTTCTTGAAGGCCATGTTACGCAACCTCCTCGGCCGCGTCGGCCAGCTTTACGGTAAGGAACTTGAACGCGCCGTCGCTGATGCGGATGATGCGTTCGAGTTCGGCCACGGTGTCGCCGGGGGCGACATATTCGAGGCGCACGAAGTAGCCGCGCATTTGCTTGCGGACAGGGTAGGCGAGGTCGCGCATACCCCAGTGATCCGCGGTGAACCGACCGCCGGCGCGTTCGATGACACCCGTGAAGGTGCCAAGCAACGCTTCACGCGCATCGGCAGCCAGCTCCGGGGAAAGGAGCAGCAAGGTTTCAAACTTTCTCATGCCAAGATCCTCCTTGTGGACTATGGCCTGTTCCCAGAGTCGCCCTCTTGGGCGCGATGAAACAGGCAAGGCAGAACACAACCCAATACGCAAACGGAAGCGCTCTGTCAAGCCGCTGCCCGTTTTTGTGCAACGGGTTGTGCGAAACGGACAATCATCATAAAGGATCGGCCAACCTATTTGGAGGAGGGCTTATGGATATGGAAAGGAAGTACCCGACGCGTGAGGTCGACGGTGTGGACGTCCCGCAGATGGGCATCAAAGAGCTGATCAAGCAGCTTGGGTCGGCTCTTGAGACAATGGAAGGCAATCGCAAGTCGTATACCTCGCCCGAGGAAATCGAGGCGGGTACGCTTATGGTCGCTCTTTTCGGCAATTCTTTGTACTACATGCGTTTGTTTGACAAGAGCCTCCGCACGTTCGAGGCCGCACAGGACGCCGTGCTCGAAGAGCAGTTGCAGCAGGCCGATACGGTCGGCGGGATTTGCTGAGGTTCGGAAGGGGGAGAGTGACGCGCGGGGGAGAAGGAACCTTTCCTCGGAAAGGTTCCTTCTCCCCTCCCCCGGCCCTCCCTCATCTCATCTTCCAAAGACTTTCGACTGGCGGGGAGGCCGCGCGACGGGAGTTCCGTTGCGCGGCTTTTTGTATTCAGCGATAGACGGAAGGTTTCCTTTGCAGGGTCGGAGGAAAACACCTCAAAACGTCACGTGAAGGCCTGGTGGGGTTATGGGGATATTCATCTGTTTTACCACGATTTTTACCGTAATTGGACGAAAAGCAACTCCCTTTGGGCTGAGCATGAGGTTAATGCCGCTGTCGGTTTTCATCTCAGCACCTGAAGAGAGCAATGTGGTGTGTGCCATTAACCGCTTGTGCGATTTCGCCGGGTTGGATACTATAAAAGAAGAGAACCATCGTAGGCATTGCCATTGCCATTGAGGAATGACAGTTATCTCTGGGTAACGGAGGGTGGGCTTGGCTCTTTGTCTTCGCTGGCGCTGAGATGCCTTTGGCGTTGAATTTCCCGGATCAGGACCGTTTGCTTCGAGGTAAAATCCATGAAAGGGTTTCGTTTGGACCGTCCGGCGGATCGCTGGTGTCTTGGGTGCGGCCTTGTTCTCGTCTTGTCTCTGCTTCTTTCCGATACCGTATTGCGGGCGTATGTGGCACTGACGGATGCGCACCCCTTTGCGGCGGGATTCTGCAAGTTCGCGTTGCTCGCAACGTTCGGGGAAAGCCTTGCGCAGCGGATGCTGGTAGGGCGTTACCTGCCGCCTCGTTTCGGCCTCGTGCCCCGCGCGCTGGCATGGGGCGTTCTCGGTATATGCATCACGCTGGCGTTCATGATTTTTTCCGCTGGCGTACCGCTGGCCATGTCCCGGATCGGCATGGATTGGGCCGCGCGTGCGCTGGCCGGTCCGTTCGGCACGGAGAAACTGCTCACGGCGTTTGCCATCAGTTTGTGCCTGAACACCTTGTTTGCGCCGGTCCTCATGGTGGCCCATAAGGTCAGCGATCTGCATATCGCCCGTTATGAGGGGACGCTGCGCTGCTTGTGGCACCTTCCCGACGTCGGCGGGCTGTTGAAGTCGGTCAACTGGGACGTCATGTGGCGGCTGGTGCTGTTCCGCACCGTGCTCTTCTTCTGGATCCCCGTCCATACCATTACGTTTCTGCTGCCGGAAGCCTTCCGGGTGCTGTTCGCCGCCTTGCTCGGAGCGGTACTCGGCCTGATCCTCGCGTGGGCCGGTTCGCGGCAGGCGAGGGGCTAGGTTGGCGCCTTATCTGTTTATTTTTGATAAGAGCCCCCTTGCAGAGAGCGAGATCAAAGAAAGGCTGATTGAAGCCCTGTCTCAAACCGATGAAAAATCGCTTGAGCATATCTACAACAGCATCCTGTTTGCTTTGAACAAGACAAGGCAATAGCGGTAAGCTGACCACTATGAGTCAATGAAACATAGAGATTCGATTTTTCTTGTGGGCAAGACGAAAGGGGATGAGAAACAGGGCGCTCCCTCAAAGGCATTGTGAGGAGAACCCGTAGCTCGTCGTATTGGCAGAACGGGTAGAAGGGTACGCAGACAGATACGAAAAAAGGACTTGTGCCCATAAGACACAAGTCCTGTATTTCCAAGTGGTGCCGGGGGACAGAATTGAACTGCCCACACGGGGATTTTCAGTCCATCAACGTGCATAACAGGAGCGCACTTAGACGCACTATTGCGCGAAAGATCAAACTGTTCTATCCAGTATACCGGACTTAGACGCACTTCTACTTTCCCCAAATGGGGGAGAGAATGGGGAGAAGAATGCCGGTAAAATGGATAACTGTCGCTTCGGGTATTCGTTGCTACGAGCATCCCACGCGCCGCCTCAAAAATGGGCGTGCGGATCGCTACTTCGCCATCAGGCATAACGTTGGCGGCAAACGATGCGAGGAAGGGCTCGGATGGGCATCCGAGGGCTGGTCTGCAGACAAGGCGCAGGGCATGCTGGCCAAGCTCAAGGAAGCGACGCGTACAGGCAGTGGTCCTCAGACCGTTGCCGAACTGCGCGAGGCAAACCAGCAGCGCCGGAAGGCCGAAAGTTCTGAGGCCGACACCATGACGGTCGCTGCCTTCTTTGACGATTACTACATGTCGGTCGCCAAAAAACGCAAGCGCACGTGGAGCCATGACGTCGGACGATTTGAGAAGGGCATCCGGGGACGACTGGGCGACATTCCTTTTCGCGGCATTACAAAAGAGCATATGGAAGGGTTGATGGATGCCCTGCGCTCGGAGGGGCTGGCCGAAGCCACGGTGTTGCAATACATGGCCATCATGCGGCAGCTTTTCAGTCTGGCGCGGATCACGATGATCAACGGCGCGCCGCTGTGGGCCTCGGCCACCTCTCCGGTCAGCGAAGTCGAATTGCCGGAAGGCTCGCAGGAACGTGAGCGCTTCCTCTCCTACGGTGAAGCCGACAGGCTTATAGAAGCGGCCCAATCGTTGTCCGTTGAAGATGGTTATCTGCCATTGCTGCCCGATCTGGTTGATCTGATCATACTGGCGCTGAACACGGGGCTGCGGTTCGGCGAGCTGATGCGGCTTGAATGGAGCGATGTTTCCTTGCAGCATGCCTTCCTGAAAGTTCGGGTAGAGCGTCGCCGTAAGACGGGTGGCCATGTTCCGCTCAACAAAGAGGCTCTGGAGGTGTTGCGTGAGCGCAACGGCAGACGGCGGAAAGGCGATCTCGCCGTCTTTCCGCCGGATCGTACAGGCAAGGACGGATGCATCCTGCGCAGGCTGTACGGATTGGCCGTTGATGCCAGCGGACTGAACGCCAACAGTACCGGCCCCAAGGATCGTGTTGTCTTCCATACGCTCCGCCACACGTTCGGTTCGTGGCTTGCTCTGGCAGGTACCGATATCTACAGGATCAAGACCTTGATGCGGCACAAGACCATCACGATGACGATGCGGTATGCCCATCTGTTGCCGGATGCGACGCGGGATGCCGTGAACCATCTCAGACCTACAGAGAGTTGAGGTTCTGAATACGCTTGACGCCCATGGTCTGGACAAGCCAGCCCACAAGGGAATCCGTCTTGTACGCCACCTTGTTGCCTACGCGCCAAGCCACTTCCGGTCCCGTTCCCGCCAAATCGGCGTTCTTGACCGTGAAGGGGGATACAAGGCCCCCAAGGAAGCGGTCAACCTGATGCCGGGCGATAACCGGAGGCAACTTGTCCAGCATGGCGTCAACAAATTCCTTTTCCTCGGCAGTCATCATGTTACACCTTCCTTTTGTCTTCGTCCGCCAAGAGGCTGAAGTAGCGGCATATGGACTTGAGATCGCAGTCGGGGCAGGCCATGTCGGCTTCAGGGGAATACGTTTCGATCCTGCTCAGGCAGTGCTGCAGCCGAGCCACGAGGGGAGGGACGTCAGCCATATCGTCTACCCAACGCGAGACGCAGCTTTCCATCATGAAGCCGGGTTCCATCTGTCGATCGCGGATACCGAGCACTGGTATCCCCGCCATGTACGCCATGCCCGCCTGAATGACGCTTTCCTGACCGGTTCCCAGACAGACGACAAGGTCGGCGGACATGCAGGCATCGGCGCAGAAGGAAAAAAATTGGCTGCCGGGCGCGGCTGTCCAATCAAAAATCTGAACGCTCGGAGCTGCGATTCGAATGGCTCGCTGCAGGCGCTGGACGGCGCATGCCTGCCGAATACTGGCAGCAATGAACAGACTTGGTATCATGGACCTTCCTCCATGTGCGATACTGTTCAAAAGGGCAGCTCTTCGCTTGGGTCATAGTTTCCAGCCCTCTTCTCATGCTCAACGCGCCACGCTTCAAAGCGACTCATAAGCGAAATCTCGATGCCGTGGCACACCTTGCGGTTGTATTGCCCTGCCCCGACGCATGACCTCGGATCGGTTTGCATGATTTTATCGCATACGGTGTAGCTTTTCTTGCGGGCATAGCCGGGCATCTCCAAAAAGACGTCAAGGATGCGCTTCGCCAGCTCCAAGCTTTCCGCACCGCCCTCTCTGAAAATATTCTGAAGATAACTGGCGGCGATGACGCATGACGAGCCACAGCGCCCTTCCGGTTCCCTCCTGCCACAGCACTGACGGCATGGCCGCATCGTGTCGATAGTGTCCCACGAAAAAGAAGGAGCAAGCCCAATCCAATACGTCATGAGCGCGTGCAGTCGGGCATAGCTTTTTCCATAGGTAGCGCAGGCCGCATTGTGCAAAGAGCGAAACAGAAAATAGACCAGATGGTTATCGGATTTTTTTGCTCCAAGTGCGTCTACGAGGCCAAATGCATACAATTGAGGGTTCTCCGGCTGGTACACACGGCGACGGGCAAGGTATCCGTGAACCGCAGTAGAAAAAAAGCCGTTGCAAAAGAAGCAATGCCCCGGTTCGCGCGGACCTGACAGGCTTTTATTCTCGCACGGCAACTCCCCGCAGAAATAGGCTCGAATCGATGCATCCATAGGTGAATCCTTCCGTTTCATTTTTCCACCCCCTGCTCCACGGCCTTGAGCAAGGCCACGATAGCGGCCAGCGCCTCATAGCCCTTGGCGGCTATGGCGTCCCGTTCGTCCGCTGTAATAGTGCCGTCTTCCAGCGCGTCGGCTGTGGCGCCCATGAGTCTGCCGAACTCCTGCACGGCCACCATGCATTGCCTGTGGACGGGATGGCAGCCGTCGCCGGCGGGCGGCAGAGGGACACACACCGCGCCCATTTCCGCGGCCAGAGCATCCAGAGGCTGGATACTGCCCGTGAGCTGCATCAGGGGCAGGATAAGGTCTGCTCCGAGCTTGTGCCCCGGCTGGCGGCTGAGTTCGGACATCAGCGTGTTGTAATCACGTCCAATCCGGGCTGCGATGAACTTCGCGGGCAGGCCACTCGGAGCGTCCTTCACCAGCTCGTGCAGAATGGCGGTCAAGGAAATCGACTTCATGCGAAAATCCCTTTTCAAATTGCGATGAAGGAATTGCGTGGTTCCGGACAGAAAAACAGGTTAGTCAGATACAGGATGGGGGTCCGTTTCTGGTGCGGCGGAATGCTGGTGCTGTACCCCCGGAAACCGCGGCCTTCCCCGCGGCGGGGAGGGTGGCGGCAGCAGTTCGGAGGGAAAGCCAAGGGCCAGCAGCTTTTCCCGGCGTTTGGGTTCCGAGGCAACCATGAGATTGTACCGTGTGGTTGCAAAGGCCCAGCCCAGATATTCGGATGTGGCCTTGACGGTGATGTCGTGGTCTTCCATCCACAACTTCAACTCGATAATCCTTCGACGGTCGGCGGTGGTCGTTGCGGTCATGGTTCTTTCCTGCTACCTGAAAAACATTGATAGAGTAATTGTCTTGTTGAGTATGATTAGCTAGTTTCTAGCGCATGGTCAAGCCCAAAACAAGCGTTAAAACGCAATATATAAAGTTATGCAGTTGTTTGAACGAGTTAGAATTGCGATTTCCAAGATGGGCACCTCGCAAAGCGAAATGGCCAAGACCCTTGGCATGCCGCAACGTACGTTTCAGGGCTATCTGAATGAAAAACGGCAGGATAACCTATGGACTGTCCTGCCGAAGATTCTTGAGATGTATCCAAGGCTGTCACGGCAATGGCTGTATTTTGAAGAAGGGCCGATGTTCATCGGACAGGATGTGCCGCTGGATCAGCCCGTACCGTTGCAGACAATCCAGCAGGCTGTCGAACTGATGGCACGCGACGCCGCCGGCACCAACAAGACGTTGTTGCAACTTGTCGCGGGACAGGCCGGCGAACAGGATACGGCGGAAAAGGTCAGGGCGCTGGAAGAAAAGCTGAGAGAGCGGGAGGCTGAACTGGCTGAGGAACGCCGTCTGAACCGGCGTCTGACGGCCAAGCTGCTTCTGGAAGGCAACGCGGAAGAAGGCTCCGGGCAGAATACCGGGAACGAAGCGGCAAGCGGGCAGTGATCTTGCCTTTTCGCCCGAAAAAGCCAGACAGAACGTGAAAAGCCCCTGAACATACAGGGGCTTTGGGCAGGATCAGCCGAGGCGGGTCAGGAAGCCCGCCTTGATGAGGTCTTCGATGTGCATCTCCGGAGTACCGGTTCTGATGACGCTGCCGTTGAACATGGCAGCTCGCTTTGCAGAACCACGCATCCACTCGTCAAGCGTGGGCTCCGGTATGAACTTTGTCTGCCAGAGCTGTTCGGCAAGATGCCGGAAGCTGTCGGCCTCCAGCACCTCGCCGTCAAGAGTACGAAATTTCATAATCCCCCTATGCGACGGTTGCCAGCACTGCGGCACGATTGCGGTAGTAACGCACGACGCTTTCGCTGATCCCCGTCCAGATGCTTTCGGCCCGAGAGGCCGGAGCTGAAGTGCGCATCATCCCGCCCACGAGACGGTATGCTGACTGCCCGCGCAGCGGTTCAATCTGCATGCCCATACGACGCAGCCGGGTAACCGCAGCCCGAGCGGTATGGGGCAACCAGCCGAAAGTATCGCACATGGCGGACAGAGAGACAACGCCCTGCGAGGTGAACATCTCAGACAGCCGCGCCTGTACCCCATGCAGAGCAGGGTGCTCGATGACGGGAGCCGATACAGCCGGGGTATTCCGGGCCTTGGAGTTATCGATGAACTGGCCGAGGAAGCGAACCCAGTTGGCGATCTTGGTGGCGTTCACCGTGCCCGAATGCTGGCGAAATTCAATAGTGCCATGGCGCTGGAAGGACATCAGGTTGACCTTGAAGTATCGGCTGCCCATAATATTGGCCATTTCATTGATGGTTGTGGCGCGCATGAGTCGTCCGAAGGAAATGCCAGCCAACGTATTGCAGTAGAAGTTGGCCGTGCCGCGGCGGCTCGGAGGCATGATCGCGTCGATTTCGGTTTCATAGTCTGCATAGCGGCGGATGATGGTCTTGACGTCGTCGACGCTCAGATCGGAAGCATCAAAGTGGACATGAAAGCCGCAGGTTCTGTTGACCGTCGCTCCGGCGTCGGAAAGGGCTTCGGCGACGGTCATGGCTTCCGTGAGCCCCTGTTCGCCATGCAGCACCGGGCTGACGATTTCAAATCCGCCGCGCACGCTACCGTCGCCCACCAGTTTCCAGTGGGAACGGGTCGTGTGGTTATAGGATTCATCATGCACGGCGATGCCCACGGCGCTCAGAGATGTCAGGGCGGTCTGGCGATTGATCCCGGCGATTTCAAGTTCGATTCCGAAAGAGCGATTCATATCTTACAACCTCATGTTTTAATTTATGATTCATTGTTGCCGTGAGTGTGTGTTCGCTCTTTCGTCCAAAGGTTGCAAGTCTTTTCTTGCTGATTTTATTGTTTTTTTTGTTGCATGGTGCCGGGGATGGCTTCCCGGTACCATGCGGCAGAATTCAGGGATGGAGAGTTGCCTGCAGTTCGGCAAGCACCTCGCTGGAATCAAAGATGATTTTGCTTGCGGCGGCGGTCACGTTGGGGCTGGTGAGATCATCGGCGGAGCACAGGTAGATGACGGGGCGCTCCAAAGCATAGGCCGCTCCCGCAACCACGGCCATCTCCGTATCCGGTTTGCCCGTGATGAGTACGGCATCGGATTCACGGATGCAGGCGATGATGATTTCCATACGGTCTTCGCCAGAGTCGCCTATTGTCAGGACACGCATGCCCATATTTTCGATGACGTGACGCAGAAAGGGCGTATGGCACCGGGCGGCGGCGTTTTCAACGAGGCAGACAGTGTGCTTGCTCATGTTTTTCTCCCTTATCCGGCATACGCAATGATGCGGTAAAAGTTGTCGCTCTTGACCAGTCTGGCCACAAATCGCTCCCTTGCCTTTTCCGTCTTGAACGACCGCCGCTTGCAGAGCAGCTGGCCATTCCGCCCAATGACCTCGTAAGCAACTTCAAACATCTTGCAACCTCTTTGATTTATTTGATTTACCCTTTCGGAGTGGTCGTGTGTTCGCTCTTTTTAAAGAGGTTTGCAAGTCGTTTCTTGTTGATTTTATTGTTTTTTTAAGAAAAAGCTCCGCAGGAGCGGAGCTGGTTTCTCATTTTCCAAACAAACCATGCGAATGTGTCATGGAGAGGGAGTGGCTCGGCATCAAATGAGGGGCATCCAGATATTCCACCCGGGGGAAATGCTCACAGGGACCCTGTGCAAGCCGAAACCTGCGGCCATCGTCTGTGGTGGCGTAGGTATACGTCCACCCGGGGATTTCAGTGCTCTTTTCTTTTTCTGACTGCATAGCTACCTCACAGTTTTATGATGAGGCACAGGGCATAATAGGGAGGCATTGTACTGATGGCCTGTGCCGTAAGGGCATGAGTATGTCCGCTGTCGGTGACGCCGTGGTTATGCTCTGATGATCCGACCGCATGGGCATGGCCGGGATCAGAAACACCGTGGGCGTGTGCCCATGAGTTGCCCGTATAGCCACCATTTTTTTGTGTAGGGCTTCTAAATGTTATGTTGCCGCTATCACCCCACCCGTTGTCTCTATACTCAGCCGGCTGGATAGAGGTGTGTGCATGGCTCGGCAAGGTATTTCCGTCCAGCGTCGTGCCTTGAATGCCGATTCCGGTACCTGCGGCTCCGGTCCAGATGGAAAGGGCTGCGTTTTGAACGGCAATCCCTGCATGAGCGCTTCGGGCGGCGACGCTGGGGGTGACTGTGGCCGCGCCGCCGGTCGTGCCGGGCTGGTAGGTTTTCCCCGCCCCGAGGATGAAGCGGTCGGTCAGGTCGGGAGTGCCGTCCTGTCCGTTACACAATGCCCAGCCCGCCGGAATGGTATCTGTGGAGCCGGACCACATCAAAATGACGCCGCTGGGAACAAGTTTGCCCATTACCGTGACAAGGGTTCCCTTGAGTTCCTGTACCATGCGCAGAAGTTGAGGAAGTGCCATCAGCGCACCTCCCGGCGGCCCGTCAGGCTAGGAACCGTCTCTCTCTCTCTCTCTCTCTCTCTCTCTCTCTCTCATGGTTTTACCTCGCTTCAGGCGGCGCCTGCAGGCGCAGCCTTTCAGAATCAAATGATGCTTCACAATGGTTCTTATCGCCAAACAACATGGCCAGCCCATCGATGGCACGCATGAGCCAAGGGTGCCCGTCTACCGCCATGCGGTAGGCCCGGCTGGACAGCGTTTCGTCCGGCCAGCCGCCGGTGAGCGTGTTGACGAGCTGGTCAACGGCGATGAGCAGGTTTTTCCCGTAGCTCATGCTTCCTTCTCGAAAGCAATGGTGATCGCGTTCAATTCCTCAGCTGTAGCGGCCACGTCGATAGCGTCTCTGAAAGCCCATTTGCGGGCATAGAGCGCGGAACCGTTCGCTATGATTTCCTGCTGCATGACGCGCAGGTCTTCCAGCGTAACCGTATGAATCTCGTTGTTGTAGTCGCAGAACTGCAGGCTCTCCGGGGCGCCTTCGGCCTCCATGAGCGTGACAAGCCCGGAGACATTACGGTTGGCGGCATCATTGGCGTCGATCTCGAACCCCAGCGAGCTGGTCAGGTGGGCCGTAGCTGTGGCCGCCGCAAAGGTTTTGGCCAGTTCTTCCCGTTTTCTGATTCGGGTTGCGTCGACGCTGTTGTACTCGGCAAGCCGGGCGGCTTCGGCTGCGGCGGCCTCTTCTTCAATCCGGGCCTTTTCCGCTTCCCAAAGTTCGACGAACGGGGCGACGTCTTCAGCATAATCTGCAGGGGTCAAGGGATGGTTGATATCGTCCGTCCATTCCATTTCGCCCGTGCCATTATGCCACTGGACGGCGTGCAGATTCTCAGGGACGGGGAAGTCGAATTGCAGCGGAACCCCGTCAACGATGATGAGACGGTCGGACGGGACGACGATGACATGCTGTTTCATGGAGAATATCCTTTCTGGCTAGAGTTTCATGATGAAGCACAGGGCATAGTAGGGTGGCAGGGTGCTGAGGGCCTGCGCCGTGAGCGTGTGGGTGTGCCCGCCGTCGGTGACGGTGTGCCCGTGTGCGGCGGTCGTGACAGCATGCGTGTGGCCGTTGTCGATGAGGCCGTGGCCATGTGTGTCCGAGCCGACGGCGTGGGCGTGGCCGGGGTCAGAGACGCCGTGAGCGTGTGCCCATGACGCGCCTGCATAGCCCGAGAGATTGCCAGTATCCCCGTTTGTACTTGCTTTGATGTGATTGTTTACAATTGTTCCATTTACGCCTGCATATTCAACAACTTGATGTAGATGGAGAGGTAAAGTATTTACGTCCAGCGTCGTGCCCTGAATGCCGATTCCGGTTCCAGCGGCACCTGTCCAAATGGAGAGGGCGGCGTTCTGGACGCCGATCCCGGTTGTTGCCTTGCCAGCCGTCCCTCCGGGCGCGGCGGTGCTGAGGCTGACGCCTGTTTTGGCGTTTCCGGCGGCGACGTTGGGGGTAGCCGTTGCCGCGCCGCCGGTTGCGCCGGGTTGGTAGGTTTTCCCCGCCCCGAGGACGAAGCGGTCGGTCAGGTTGGGGGTGCCGTTGGTGCCGTCGCACAGCGCCCACCCTGTGGGGATGGTGCTTGCGGAGCCGGACCACATGCCGATGAAGCCGGAAGGGACGACTTCCTCAAGCCGGTTCAGGAGCTGCGGGAGTGCCATCAGCGCACCCCCCAACGGCCCGCCAAGCTAGGAACCGTCTCTCTCTCTCTCTCTCTCTCTCTCTCTCTC
>ENA-UEPS01000457-UEPS01000457.1-human-gut-metagenome-genome-assembly--contig:-NODE-457-length-34694-cov-6.797354_pt1 | contig 34694 bp, 26 predicted proteins | sample MGYA00242904_ERZ507924 | MGnify/ENA primary metagenome ERZ507924 (study PRJEB26167, sample SAMN06115422) | human gut metagenome | host: Homo sapiens | place: China:Sichuan | collected 2014-10-16...
AGACAGCGTATTGCAAAAAAGGAAAAATGTTCTCGTAATGTACGAAAAAGATACGAATACGGCATCAAAATGCCTGTTTCTTTTTTCCGTGCGGTGAAAACCAAGTGCGGATTCTCCGGAGGATGTCCCTTTATTGGACTTACAGCGTTTGTGCTGCGTTGGCTATTGGATGTCGACATTCATACATATTACGCATTGTATGGATTGCAAAATGCATTTACATTGCTGGATGGGTTCCATGCCGTTCTTTTGCATGAAAAAAAGACCGACAGCCTCCTTTCAGTTCCCCTCCGCTGCCTCTGTTTGCGGCGCTCCGTTTCTCTTTGTAAAAATAAAGAGATGTTGGGCTGTTAGGAGGGGTTGATACGAACAGTTCTTGTGTCTCCATGTAGCAACGATGCCATCCTCAACGGTTTTCCGGGCAACGCTTCCTCCGGAGGGATGACATGCAAGGGGAGGATGGTGTCCGTGTTGCGGGGAAAGGCGGCATCCGGAAGTTTTTTGTATGGCGCCCATGACATATCGTAACAAAACAACTTTTCCGTCTAGACTAATGATTTTTGAACACGTAGAATAACGGCGTAAGGAACCCGTATCAGCGCGGAGCCCCGTCGGATGAGCGTGCCGATTTCTCAGGGGAGGGAAGCTGGCCGCTGCATCGAGAAGATAACAACAAGGTATAGAGCATGGAACAGATGTGTACAGCCGTATTCGCATTTCTGGAGAGCGCCAAGCCGTTTTTCCAGTACGGCAAACCCCTTCAGGAACTGTTGCCTTTTTTTGTCCGGGCGCTCGGCGGCATCCTGCCCTTGGATGCGCTGGCGATCGTCCGCATGGAAGGGAAAAAAGGCGTGTGCGAGACGGCGTGCTGGAGCGGGACGCTGCATCTGCCCGAAGCGCTGATGCTCCGTGCCTTTAACGGAAAAGAGTTCCCCAAGGCGTTTGATACCCCGTTTTCGGAGGAGGCGCTCGCCGCGTTGTTCCCGGAGGAAACGGCCGGAAAGCTCAACTGGCTGGCGTTGCCCATTGCTTGCGACGCCGATGCGCTCGGCTTGCTGTTTGTCGGCAGGGAGTCCGGAGAAACGGAGTGGCCGGATCGGGAGCGGGATTTTTTACGACTTGTGTGCGCCATGCTCGGGTTTTTCTTCGCGGGAAAAGCACATTGCGAACAGCAATCGTTTCATATCGGCGTGCTCAACGCGGCGATGGATCAGGTGAAAGTCGGTTTGTACGTCACCGATCCCCACACGGACGCCATCCTGTATATGAATAAATTCATGAAGGATGTTTTTAAGCTGGAACATCCCGAGGGGAAGATCTGCTGGCAGGTGCTGCAATCCGGGATGAACGGGCGCTGCCCGTTCTGCCCTGTGGACAGGCTCATGGCCGACGCGAATCAGAATCAGGTCTTTCGGTGGGAGGAGCGGAACACGCTGACGTGGCGGATCTATGACAACAGCGACAGCCTGATGCGTTGGACGGACGGTTCCCTCGTACACTTGCAGCAGTCTGTGGATATTACGGATTCCCTCCGCCTGCACAAGGAGGCGAACTACGACGAACTGACCGGGCTTTTGAACCGCAGGGCGGGGAAGGCCGCGCTTGCCGACGCGCTGGTACGCCTCGACAGGGAAGAATCTTCCTTGATCGTGGGGATGTTCGATTTGGACAGGCTCAAGGAAGTCAACGATGTATACGGCCATGGGGAAGGCGACCGTGCATTGCGCACCATCGCGCAGGAGATGCAGCGGAGCTTGCACGCGCCGGACATGTGCTTCCGGCTCAGCGGGGACGAGTTCGTCGTCCTGTTCCACAATACCAACCGCCACGCCGTGGACGGGCTGGTGGCGGGCGTGCTGGAACGGCTGAAGGCACGGCGGGAACAGCTTGGCCTCCCCTATTCGCTGGAGTTCAGTTTCGGCTGTTTCAAGGTGATGCCGGGGTGCGGGATGACGGTGACCGAGGTGCTCTCAAAAGCCGACGAAAGCATGTATGAGCAAAAGAAACGCGCCCATATCCGCAAAGCGGAACGGCGGCTTCAAGAGAAACAAGGGGGTGGGGATATCCCCCCGGAAGCTCTCGAGTACGATTCGCTGCGCCTGTACAATGCGCTGGTGAAAAGCACCGATTCTTATATCTTTGTTTCCAACATGAAGACCGGAATATTCCGTTACTCGCCGTCGATGGTGGAGGAGTTCGGCCTCCCGCAGTCCATCGTGGAAAATGCCGCCGCCGTCTGGGGAAGCAAGGTACACCCGGACGACAGGGCCGCTTTCATGGAGGCCAATCAGATCATCGCTGACGGGCGGTCCGACTTCCATTGCGTTGAGTACCGGGCAAAAAACCGTAAGGGCGAGTGGATCTGGGTCCGCTGCCGGGGCTATCTGGAGCGCGATGGGGACGGCGAGCCGAGCCTGTTCGCCGGGTTCATCACCAATCTGGGCCAGAAAAACAAAATCGATCACGTGACCGGGCTGTTCAACAAGCTGAAATTCGAAGAGGACATCGAGTCCATGCTGGAGAAGCGGCCCGAGCATCCCCTGCATCTGCTCGTCCTCGGTCTGGATGGCTTCAAGCATATCAACGAATTGTATGGCAAAAGCTTCGGGGATGAGATCCTGCGCGTGATCGGCCAGCGGATTCAGGGGATGCTCCCGCTTTCGGCTTCGGTATACCGCTTGGACGGTGACGAATTTGGCATCACGGTGAGTGGGGAACGGTTTGAAATGATGGAGCTGTACCGCTCCCTTTCGGAAAGCTTCCGTTCCCAGCAGGAATACGACGGCAAGAAGTATTTTTGCACCATCTCGGCGGGCAGCGCGAGCTATCCCGAGGACGCCTCAGGCTATACGGAATTGTCGGAGTATGCCAGCCATTCGCTGAAGTACGCCAAAAAGCTCGGCAGAAACCGGATCGTCTTTTTCAGCCGCGCCATCCTCGAACAGGAAATGCGTTCGCTGGAGCTGGTGGAATTGCTGCGCGAGAGCATCGAGCGGCAGTTCGAAGGGTTTGAGCTTGTCTATCAGCCGCAGATAGCCGTGGATACGCGGCATGTGGTGGGCGCGGAAGCGCTGGCCCGCTGGACGTGCACGAAGTACGGCCCCGTGTCCCCCGGCGAGTTTATCCCCCTGTTGGAGCAGAGCGGGCTCATCATCCCCTTCGGCAGGTGGGTATTCCGGGAGGCCGCAACACAGTGCAAGGCATGGACGAAAAGCCGCCCTGATTTTAAAATCAGTATCAATCTTTCATACTTGCAAGTCGTTTCAAACAGCATGGTTCCTTTTATCAACAACACGTTGGAGCGGCTGGATCTGTCCCCCGCGAATCTGACGGTTGAATTTACGGAAAGCTGCATGATCCGTGAAAATGCCCGTATCAGGGCTGTGTTCGAGAGCATCCGAAACCTCGGCATCCGTATAGCCATGGATGATTTCGGCACGGGCTATTCTTCGCTCGGCATGCTCAAGAATTCCCCTGCGGATGTGGTCAAGATCGACAGGACTTTTGTCCGCGACATCCTGACCAGCCAGTTCGACGCCACGTTCATCCATTTTGTGGTGGCGCTCTGTCATGACGTGAACATCAAGGTCTGTCTGGAGGGCGTCGAGCGCGAGGAGGAATTCGACCGCGTGCGGTCGATGGGGCTTGATTTCATACAGGGGTTCTTGTTCGGGAAGCCCGTGCCTCCGGACGTTTTCGAACGTGATTTCCTGATGCCGTAACGGACGGGGCCGGGAAAGGCCCTCATGTCCGGGGTTGGATGTCTCGGAGTGTGCCTCCTGCGGAAGAGGCGGGATCAGAAGGTCAGGACGACGAGGCATCCCACGGTGAAGGCGAAGCTGAAAAACAGGACAAGGGCGTTGAGCCCCATCCGTTCGTCGGTTTCTTCCTTGGAAAGGTCTCCGGCTTTTTCCTTTTTCATGTCGCGGCGAATGGCCCGCACGGTGGACACAAGAAGGCATACCCATACGGGGAGCATGATCTTGGCGATGGTCGGCGTAAACACATACGGATGATCGTGCATGAGCCCGAGCATGGAGGGCCTCCCTTGTTCGCCGGGCGTTCTTTCCCGGTCTGGGCATACACTACGCGGCATTGGTGCCGTCGGCAAGGCGCTTGCGGAAAAGGCGGCCTTCGGGCATGTCCTCTTGTCCGGAGCTGTCCCGTTTTCCGCGTCCTCTCCGGATTGAATCTCCCGGTGCTTTCCGGTAGAGCAACGCCTGCGGAGGTCGTATGCTTTCTTTCGAAACGACGTGTGCGTTTTTTGTGGCATCACTGCTGATGGCTATGACGCCGGGGCCGGACGTCATCATCGTGCTGACGCAGTCCTCATTGTACGGGATGCGGGCCGGTGTGCTCACGACGCTTGGCCTTATGACCGGGCTGCTCGGGCACACGCTGGCCGTCGCGCTCGGCGTGGCCGTCCTGTTCCAGACCTCGGAGGCCGCGTTCACGGCGTTGAAGTTCCTCGGCGCGGCCTACCTGCTGTACCTCGCGTGGCAATCCTTCCGGTCCGGGGTGTTCCGGGCCTTCCTCACACAGTCTTTGTTCCCCGGATACGGCACACTCTATCGGCGGGGGTTCCTCTCCAACATCACCAACCCCAAGGTGACGCTGTTCTGCCTTGCGGTGCTGCCGCAGTTCGTGGAGCCGGAACGGGGCCACCCGACGCTCCAGATCCTGTCGCTCGGCGGCCTGTATGAGCTGGCCTGCCTCATCGTCTTTACGGCCATCGCCGCGCTCGGGGGCAGGATGGCGACATGGTTCAACCGTTCCGATCGCGCGCAAATGCTTATGAACCGTATTGCCGGATGCATCTTTCTGGGGCTTGCGCTCATGCTGGCCTTTGCTTCACGTTGATTTCCGCAATATCCCGCGTCAGGCGGAGGCGGCTCCGAGGGCGGATTCCGCCAGCGGGCCTTACCGGAACCAGCCTTTCCGTTTGAGGGTAATCCACAGGAAAATGGCGAGCCAGACCATGCCCGCCAGCGTTGCATAATAGCCGTATCGCCAGCCCGTTTCGGGCATATAGGCGAAATTCATCCCATAAACGCCGGTGATCAGCGTGAGCGGCATGAAGATCGCGGAGAGGACCGTGAGCTGGCGCAGGCGTTGGTCGGTTTGCTGCTGGAGTACGAACTGGCAGTGCTGGAGCAGCTCGGAAAGCCGGGTCACCAGCCGGAGCGCATTCTTGGCGAGGTGGTTCTGGGCGTCCCGGATGTCCCGGAGCTTTTCGCGCACGGCGTCGGAGAGCATGGCGTGGGGCGTGAGCGCGTGCAGATCGGCAAGGCCATAGAAGAAATCCTCGAACTGGTTGACGAGGTGGTTGATCTGGCGGCGGGTGTCGAGGATGGTCTGCTCGGAGATTTTGCCCGAGGCGTTGTCCACATGCAGTGAAAGGTTCTCGGTCTGGGAGCGGGCTTCGATGAAGTTGCAGATATTCGTTTCCACGAGGCTGTCGAGCAGGGCGATGAGCAGGTCCGAGGCGGAGCGGATGCTGGCGGTGTCGCCTTCCGCGAGCTGTTTGCGTTCCCCGTCGAAATTGTAGCCTTCGTCACGGCAGAGGGTGATGACCTCCTGCGCGAACAGGATGAACGTGATGGAGACGGACCGTTTCTGCACCCATGTTTTGCGGGCCGGGACGCTGAGGAGCACATAGTCGTTCCCTGAAAACACCGACGGGAACCGTTGCGAAGACAGGACGCGCCGCCTCAGGAACGGCGGGATTTGCCGCTCCTTGAGAAAATGGGTCAGCTCCTCGCTGGTTCCCTGAATGTCCAGCCAGAGCAGCTTGTCTTCCGTTCCCTTGGCGCCTTCCGTGTCTTTCAATTCCGTATAGGTGCCGTGTGCCAGCGTTATGGCGTGTTGTTTCATTGCCGTCCTCCTGATCCGGTTCTTCTTGGATGATGGTATCCCAGAGCGGAGGTGAAGTCTCCTAGAGACATTACGGAAGGGGAGGCGGAGGGCGTGCGCGTCGCCTTGTTGCGCATGGGCGGATGTGGGCGGCGCAGCGTGCCCGTGGAGCCGTTCGCGGAGATGGGCAAAGCCGGAACCTGCGTCGGCGGGAAGGGGAACACCGTTTTTTGCTGCAAAAGGGCCGGGTAGGGTGAAGAAACATTTCTTCCGGCTTTCGCCCGGCTGCCGAGGCGGGGGCCCTGCCCTCAGTCCGCTTCTTTCCAACGGGGCGCATTCCGTATATGCTGGCGGCGAAACCGGAAGGGCCCCGCCGGGCCGTTCCGGCATCAATCCAACAGTGAGGCGATACTTATGATCACTCTATCCGATTCTGTCCTCGACGATCTGCGGACGTTCCGGGGGCGTAACGCGGCTCGTACGATCCGCATCGAAAAGGGTTCCAGCGGCTGACACAGCACCAACTTTGAACTGGCTCTGGATGAGCCGGAAGAAGGCGACGTGACCGAGGATGTCGGGGAATTTCATTTTTGCATGGAAAAGGCGCTGATGGATCAGGTGGGCGCGGTGTTCATCGACTATGATCCTACGGGCAGTTTCCGTATCTATACGGAAAGGCCTCTGTCCATCTTCACCACGGGCGGCGGGAGCTGTTCCCTGTAAAACCCTGCCCCGCGTTTTCTCCCCCAAGGGAGGCGGCCGTTTCCCGGCCCTTCGGCGCGGGGATGTTTCTCAGCGCGCGGAGCGTTAGCGCGTTCATATAATCATTTATCTTTTATTTCAGCAAATTATAAATGGAAAGTCGGGCGTACCGTTCGGCTTTCCTTTTTTTTGTGCGCGCCGCGCGGAATGTCCGTGGGCCATGCCGGACGGGGTCTCCGTCCAAAGGATTCGGCTATGCAGAAAATCCTCCGTATCGATCCGAAAGACAATCTGATTGTGGCTCTGCGCGATCTGGCTCAAGGCGACATCATCGAAAACGAGGGGCAACGTATCCAGTTGGTTACGGATGTCCCCGCCAAGCATAAGTTTACCCGGGAACCCGTGCCTGTGGGAGGCATCGTTACGCTGTACGGCGTGCCCGTGGGCAAGGCCGTCGCCCCGCTCCAGTCCGGCGAGCGCATCACCGTGGACAACGTGGTCCACTACGCGGCGGAAGTCGACCTGAGCGACGCCGTTCCGTACATGTGGAAGGCCCCGGACGTCTCCCGCTGGGCGAACCGCACGTTCGACGGCGTGATCCGCCCCGACGGGCGCGTGGGGACCGCGAACTATTGGCTCATCATCCCGCTGGTGTTCTGTGAAAACCGCAACGCTCTGAAGCTGCGCGACGCGCTGGAACGGACGCTCGGGTACGCGGGGGACCATCTGGCGGACTTCGCGCGGTCGCTGGTGGGCGGCACGGGCTGCGCGCCCGCGCCCCGGCCTTTCCCGCATATCGACGGCATCCGGGCCATCACCCATAACGGCGGGTGCGGCGGCACGGCTCAGGATGCGTGGACCCTATGCCGGGTGCTGGCCGCCTACGCGGACCATCCCAACGTGGCGGGGCTCACCGTGTTCAGCCTTGGCTGCGAGAAGGCGCAGATCGGGCTGTTTCAGGAGGCGCTGCGGGAGCGGAACCTTGGTTTCGACAAGCCCTGCATCCTGCTGCGGCAACAGGACTGGTCCAGCGAAGTCAAGATGATGGAAGAGGCGGTCCGCAAAACGCTGGCGCATTTCAAGAACGCCGATCTGGTGGAGCGCCGCCCCGTGCCGCTCTCGAAACTCAAGCTTGGGGTGAAGTGCGGCGGCTCGGACGGCTTTTCCGGCATTTCGGCCAACCCCGCCATCGGGGAAGTCTCGGATCGCGTGGTGACGCTCGGCGGAGGGTCCGCTCTGGCGGAATTCCCCGAGCTGTGCGGCGTGGAAGCCAACATGATTTCCCGCTGCATCCGCAAGGAAGACAAGGCGCGCTTCCTTGAGCTGATGCGCCGCTATGAGGCCGCCGCCAACGCTTGCGGGGCTTCCATCTCCGACAACCCCAGCCCCGGGAACATCCACGACGGGCTGATCACCGATGCCATCAAATCGGCTGGCGCGGCGAAGAAGGGCGGCAAGGCCCCGATCAGCGCCGTGCTCGATTACGCGGAACCCATGCCGGACGCCGGGCTGTCCCTCGTCTGTACGCCGGGCAACGATGTGGAAGCCGTGACCGGGCTCGTGGCCGCGGGCGTAAACGTGGTGTTGTTCTCCACCGGCTTGGGGACGCCCACCGGAAATCCCATCGTGCCCGTGATCAAGGTGGCGACCAATACGGCGGTGGCGGAACGGCTCAGCGACCTGATCGATTTTGACTGCGGCCCGATCATTGACGGGGAACCCATTGCGGCGGCGGCCGACCGTTTGCTCGAAAAGGTGCTCGACACCGCCAGCGGGCGGTACTCCACCAAGGCCGATCGGCTCGGGCAGCATGATTTCCTGTTCTGGAAGCGCGAAGTGTCGCTGTAGCGGGCGGAAAGGCTGGGGAAGGGATGCCTTCCGGAGAACGGGATCTCCACACGGGCCTCTCTCTTCCGGAAAGAGTTCCCCTCTTCTTTGAGGCCGTTGCCGTTGGCGGGGGCCGGGATCCCATACAAGGCTGCTTCGCTGGGGCCTGTGAAGGAGGAAGACGATGAGTACGGTATGGCGCGTGGACGCGCATCAGCATTTCTGGCGGTTCGATCCGGCCGCATACGGCTGGATCGGCGATGATATGGCCGTCCTGAAACGGGACTTCCTGCCCGCCGAGCTGCGGTTTGAACTGGACATCCGGCACATCGGCGGTTCGGTGGCGGTGCAGGCCCGGGCTTCGGAGGCGGAGACGGACTTCCTGCTCGGGCTGGCGTCGTCGAATCCGTGGATTCTGGGGGTCGTGGGCTGGATCGATCTGCTGGCCGGCGATCTGGAATCCCGGCTTGAGGCGCGGGCTTCGTCCGTCGTGCTCAAGGGATACCGCCATCAGGTGCAGGATGAGCCGTCTCCTTCGGCGTTTCTGGAAGATGGGCGGTTCAACCGTGGCGTGGAAACGCTCCAGCGGGGGGGCAAGGTCTACGAGGTCCTGATCCACGCGAAAGATCTGCCCGCCGCCATTGCCTTCTGCGGGCGGCACGATCTGGGGCCGCTCGTGCTGGATCACCTCGGCAAGCCGGACGTCCGGCATGAGAGCGCGGCGGAGTGGGCCAGGCGCATCGCCCCGCTCGCGGCGCAGGAGCATGTGAGCTGCAAGCTGTCCGGGCTGATCACCGAAGCCCATTGGCACGGCTGGGACGAGCGGGATTTGCTCCCATACCTCGACGCGGCTCTGGAATGTTTCGGGCCCTCCCGGCTGCTGTTCGGTTCGGACTGGCCCGTTTGCCTGTTGTCCGGAACGTACGATCAGGTGTGCGGGCTGGCCGGGAAGGCCACGGCGTCCCTCTCCGAGGCGGAGCGGGATGCCGTATGGGGCGGCAACGCCTGCCGCGTGTACGGCATCGGCAATCTCTAAACGCAGGAGCATGTCATGGATTTGCGGATAAAGGACAAAGTGTATCTCGTGACCGGCGGCGGTTCCGGCATCGGCGGCGGCATATCCGTTGCGCTGGCCCGTGAGGGCGCGATTCCGGTGATTCTGGGGCGCAGCCCGCTGCAAAAGAGTTTCCGGGCCGAAGTGCGGGCGCTCCAGCCGCTCATGCATTTCATCCAAATCGAATTGACCGATGAGCAAGCCTGCGCGGACGCCGTTCAGGAAGCCGTGTCCATGTACGGGCGCATCGACGGCCTGATCAATTGCGCCGGGGGCAACGACAACGTCAGCCTCGAAACCGGGGTGGAGGCATTCCGGGTTTCGCTTGAGCGCAACCTCGTCCATTACTACACGATGGCGCACTACTGCATCGGGGAATTGAAAAAGAGCAAGGGGAGCATCCTCAACGTCAGCTCCAAGACCGCGCTCACGGGGCAGGGCGGGACCAGCGGCTACACCGCCGCCAAGGGGGCCATTTTGTCCCTGACGCGCGAGTGGGCCGCATCCTATCTTAAGGACGGCATCCGGGTGAACGCCGTGGTCCCCGCCGAGGTCTGGACCCCGCTCTATGAACGGTGGGTGAACACATTCCCCCGCCCGGCGGAAAAGCTGGAAACCATCGTCCGCAACATCCCCTTGGGGCACCGGATGACCACGGTGGAGGAACTGGCGGACATGGCGGTGTTCCTGCTTTCGCCGCTGTCGTCGCATACCACGGGCCAGTGGGTCGTGGTGGACGGCGGCTACACGCATCTCGACCGTACCTTGACGGCCCGCTGAGGGAGGTGCGCCGTGAGCCAGATAACCAGTCCGCAATACCGCAAGGCGTTTATCCTCGTCACCACGCTGTTTTTCATGTGGGGCCTGTCCTACGGGCTCATCGACGTGCTGAACAAGCATTTTCAGGTGACGCTCAACGTGTCCAAGGCCCAGTCCGGGCTCATTCAGGCCGCGTATTTCGGGGCCTATTTCGTCGTGGCGATCCCCGCCGGCCTGTTCATGGAATGGAAAGGCTACAAGGCGGGCATCCTGTGCGGCCTGAGCCTGTACGCGATCGGGGCCTTGCTGTTCGTCCCGGCGGCGGGCGTCGCAAGCTTCACGTTCTTCCTGTTCGCCCTGTTCGTCATCGCGCTCGGGCTCGGATGTCTGGAAACGGCGGCCAACTCCTACTCCTCGGCGCTCGGTTCCACGGAAACCGCCGAAACCCGCCTGAACCTTTCCCAGTCCTTTAACGGGCTTGGGCAATTCACCGGGCCGCTGCTCGGGGGGCTGCTGTTCTTCGGCGGCGACGAGGCCGGCGGCGGAGGCGGGCTTGATGCCGTCAGGATGACCTATGTGGGCATCGCCTGCGTGGTGATCCTGCTGGTCATTTTGTTCGCCAAGGCCGAACTGCCCGATTTGCGGAGCAGCGAGGAGGCGGACGAGGCGGCCATGATGAAACATTCCCTGCTGGCCCATAAGGAATTCGTCGCCGGGGTGGCGGCGCAGTTCCTCTATGTGGCGGCGCAGGTCGGCATCGGGGCGTTCTTCATCAACCTGTACATCGAATGCTGGCCCGGCGGCACGGCGCAGCAAGGCGCGTTCTTCCTGTCCATCGCCATGCTCTGCCTGTTGATAGGCCGTTTCGTGAGTACGGGCATCATGACCAAGATCGCGCCCGCGAAACTGCTTGCGGCGTACGGCGCCGTATGCGTGATCCTGACGGGGGTGGTGTTCACGGCCGTCGAATACGTGTCGGTCATCGCGCTCATCGCGGTGTTCTTCTTCATTTCCATCATGTTCCCGACCATTTTTGCGATGGGGACCAAGAACCTCGGGACCCGCAAGAAGCTCGGCGGCTCGTACATGATCATGGCTATCGTGGGCGGGGCGATCATGCCGTATTTTATGGGGCTGATCGCGGACTACACGCACACCGCGGCGGCGTTTCTCCTGCCGCTGTGCTGCTTCGTCTGCGTCGTCCTGTACGGTGCGGCATATGGGCGGCTGGTGAAGGAATAACAGGGAGGAGGGGACTTCCCCCTCCCGTTTCCAAGGCTTTCGCCTGATGGGGAGTTGTCCGTTTTCGCGGACGCGCCGCGCCGTCCCATGCATGGGGGGATTGCGCGGCCGCTCGCTCCCCATCAGCCGAAAGCTTTGGAAACACCCTCTTCGTGCAACAGTGCGGTCAAAGGAGTGAATCATGCCGGAAAACAAGAAAAAATATACGGGAGCGTGGTGCCCTTCGATCACGCCGTTTGACGCGGACGGGAAGCTTGATCTTGCCGCGCTGGAAAAGCATTTTTCCCGGCTGTCGGAAGCCGGGACCGACGGCGTCCTGCTGATGGGGAGCATCGGGGAGTTCACGGCCCTGAGCATGGACGAGCGGGTCAGCCTGATCCATGCGGCGCGGACCATGACCCACTTGCCGCTGATCGCCAACGTGTCCGGCACCTGCATGGAAGACATGACGCGTCTGGCGGATGCCGCCTATTCGGAAGGCTATGAAGCGGTCATGGCCTTGCCGCACTACTATTTCGCCCAGACCCCGCGCCAGCTTGAGGCGTATTTCGATACGTTGGGCGGGCGTTTCGAGGGTGAGTGGCTCATCTACAATTTCCCGGCGCGCACGGGGTGCGACGTGGACGCGGCCCTGATCGCCAAGCTCGCCGCCCGGTTCCCCCGGTTCATGGGGGTGAAGGATACGGTGGACTGCGCCTCGCATACGCGGGCCATCGTGCGGGCCGCGGCCGAGGTGCGCGAGGATTTTTCGGTGCTGTGCGGGTTCGACGAGTATTTCATCCCCAACCTGATGAACGGCGGGGACGGCGTGCTGTCCGGGCTGAACAACGTGGTCCCCGAGTTGTTTACGCAGGCGAAAACGGCGTTCCGCTCGGGGCAGTTCGAGGATCTGTGCGCGGCGCACAGGGAAATCGAGCGGCTTTCGTCCATCTATACGATAGGCGACGACTTCGTGACGACCATCAAGGCCGCCGTCGCCGCCAAGTTCGGCGGGCTGGAGCCCGTTTCCCGGGGATACGGCGGCGCGCTCGACGATACGCAGCTTGGCGCGGTGAAACGGCTGTTCGGGATATAGGCCGTCCGGCGCGGCCTGTGGACAACGGGCCGCGCCGAACGTATGTTCAGGAACTGCGCCCGCGAAAGAACGCGGGCCTTTTTCCCTGAATCAGCCTTCGGACAGGATCATGTTTACAGACATTCATACGCACGCTTTTCACCCGAAAATCGCCCGCCATGCGGTGGAACATCTTAACGAAGCCTATCAGCTCGACTGTGTGGGCGAAGGGACCATCGCCGATCTGCTGCTGCGGGAAAAGCGTTCCGGCATAGGCCGCTGTGTGGTGCTGTGCGCGGCCACCACGCCGGGGCAGGTCGTCCCGGCCAACGACTACGCCGTCACGCTCCAGCGCGAGCACCCCGAAGTGACGGCTTTCGGCACTCTGCACCCCGGTTACGAAGCGTGGGAGAGCCAGCTGGAACGCCTGAAGGCGGCGGGCATACGCGGGCTCAAGCTCCATCCCGATTTCCAGCATTCCTGGCTGGACGATCCCCGGCTTCTGCCCATGTTCGAGGCCGCACAGGACGATTTCATCTTCCTGTTCCATATCGGGGACAACGTACCGCCGGAAAAGAATCCTTCCTGCCCGTACAAGCTGGCGGCGCTGTTGGAGCGTTTCCCGCGCCTCCGCTGCATCGCCGGGCATCTCGGCGGGTATCATCAGTGGGAACACTCCCTCAAGGCGCTCGTGGGGCGCGACGTGTGGCTGGATACTTCAAGCTGTACCCCGTTCATCCAGCCCGATCTTCTCAAGGCCATCCTCCGCAATCATCCGCAGGATCGCATCTTGTTCGGCAGCGATTACCCGCTGTACGATCCGGGCGACGCCATGATGCACCTCCAGGAAAAGGCGGAACTCGGCGACGCGGCTCTGGACCGCTATTGCAGCAACGCCGACGCTCTGTTCGCATAAAAAAGGGAAGCGCTTTCCGAAGAAAGGCTTCCCTTCATACTTTTGGGCCGTGTATCAGACTTTCCCGAAGGGGCACTTGGGGAACGTGCAGACTTTGCATTCCATGCACAGGCCGCCGTTGCCGATCTTGGCGAGATCGAGACGGGTGATGGGCACACCGGCGAGCATACGGGGCAGGATGATGTCGAAAACGGTGGTCTTGAAGAACAGCGCACACGCGGGCACGCCGATGATCTGCGCGCCGCCGATGCGGCCGATGAGGGTCATGGTCCCGGGCAGCGCGGGCACGCCGTAGAGGGTGTCCGTAAGCCCCGCCTCGGTGAGGCCCTTGCGGGTGAGGTCGTCGGGATCGACGGACATGCCCGCCGTGGTGACGATGAAGTCCGCCCCGGCGTCAAGCAGGTCGCGCACGCCCCGAACGATGAGAGCCGCGTCATCCGGGGCAAAGAGCGTCTTGACCACCTCGCAGTGGTGCTGCTGCGCTTTCTGGGTGATGATGGGTGCGAAACGGTCCTGGATCAGCCCCTGAAACACTTCGGTCCCGGTCACGAGGATGCCGATTTTGGCCTTGCGCATGGGCACGACTTTGAATAGCGGGCCGTCTTCCAAAACGGAAAGCGCCTTGAGGAACCCGGGGCGGGACAGGAACAGCGGGATGGCCCGGCTTCCTGCAAGCCGCGTCCCCGCGGTGAGCACGCTGTAGTTGTGGCGCGTACAGCACATCACGTCGGGCACGAGATTGAAGCGCTCAAGGCGCTCCGTGTCCACCAACAGCATCCCGTCGCGCGTGGCCCGGAAGTTGACCTTGCCTTCGCGCGGGGCGGCTTCCACTTCCACGCCGTCGCCGGGCATGAGCCGAGCAAAGCCGCGGGCGGCGTCGTCCTCATGCACCCAGCCCTCGGGATGCGGCGTGTTTTCCTGAACGTAGACGCGGTTTTTGCCCATTTGCTGGAGGCGGCAGATGTCTCCGGCGGAAAGCTCCTGCCCGGCGACGAACGCGGCACCCTTTTCCTTGCCCGGGATGATCTGCGTCATGTCGTGCAGGGCGTGCTTGCCGACCGCCTCCTCGACCGGGATCGGGACGGGAGCGGGCATACGGGGCTGCTGCGACAGGGCGAAGCCTGGGCCGTCCTCATACGGGGACTGTCCCTGACAGGAGCGGCAGATCCCGCCGTAGGAGGCGGGGTAGTGGGAGCCGCAGAGCGGGCAGCGGGTGATCGCCCCGAACGAACGGTGCCCGAGCATGTCCTGACGGATGCGGACCTTGCGGAACGAGAGGATCGACTCGCCCGCTTCCTTGATCTGGGCCTGCAGCCGTTCGGTATCCTGCTCCTTCTTGGGGCGCTCCTTGAGGAACCAGCTGCGGATGGCGTCGTAGGGCTCCAGCTTGTCGTTGTCGAGCTCGACGCGGACGCCTTCTCCGGTAGCTTTGTCGTACAGGGTCACCGCGTAAATGCCGAAGGGCAGGACGCGAAGCCAGCCGTTGCCGAACGTGCACGGCGTAAGCAGCTGTACGGCGTCGGGAAGGCAGTGGGCCGTTTCACTGACGGCGTCGTACAGGACGCCTTCCGGCATGTGGCGCTTGGCAAGCTCCACCATGTAGCCGCCGATGATCAGGCCGGGAGCGGGATACCCGTGAAAGGCACGGGCCTCTTCCATGAATTCTTCATGCGTCCGGGAGCCGATGGACATGGACACCTCGCAGGGCTAGGGCGTTATTGCAGCAGCGGGCGTTCGGGAGCGTCCTGATTCATCAGGTCCTCCACGGTGATGCCCTGAGGGGGCGTGAACTGGAAGGTTCCGGCCTTGATGGACGCGTCGGGCGTCAGCGAGGTCAGGGCCACTTCATTGGTATTGCCGTAGAAGTCCAGAATCTGCGCCTTCTTGATCAACTTCGTGCCCTTGTCCACCCAGAGGAGCGCCTCCACAAGCTGCGGAGAAGGATCTTTGGGGTAGAGCCGGAGCACGGCCAGTCCGTTGTCGTCCGGCTCGGCCTCGACGGTGAAATCCTTGTCGAGGCGGCTCTGGCCGGTGATGACCTGAATGATGGAGCGGGAGTCGTGGACCACTTCCGGCGAATACTGGTAGGCCAGCTCCTCGTCGGGCAGGTAGTCCCATACGTCCTTGTCCGTGATGACTAAAAGTTCCGCATGGGGGGCTTTGGTCTCCCAGCGGACCCGGAGCGGCTTCTGGAAGGCGAGGGTGCCCTGGCGGGTTTCCTCGGAGCCGCTTTCCTGATGGACGAGGCGTTGGGTGAATTCAGCGGTAAAGGACTGCATCGACTCATATTTTTTCTGCATCTCTCCCGTAATGGCGGGAGCCGCCGCGTGCGAAGCGCCCGCGCTGATCAGCAGCAGGGCCGCGGCGCAGGCAAAAAGGGTCGGGAAACGCATGATGATCTCCTGAAAAAGAGTGTCTGATACGGAACGCATCAACTGTCTTGCCGCAACGACCGGCGGACTATGGCCGCCGTACTCTGGGAAACCTGCTCGGGCCCGTGAAGGGTGCCCTTTGTGCGTTCCCTTCTCAAAAAGGGCCGTTCGCCGCACGTTCTCCAGCCGCCGATGGGCGCGAGCAGGAGGGCAGGCCCGGGAAAGGGAGTGTAGAACGCGCACTCCTTCCCGGTTCAAAAATCAATCCATCCGCACGGTTCTGGCTTTGTTGGCGCGGGAAGCGGGCGGCAGGATGCCTTCCTCCTCCATACGTTCGACGAAGCGCGCGGCTTTGTTGAAGCCGATGCGGAAACGCCGCTGGAGCAGGGAAATGGACATGCGGCCCTGTTCCTGCACGAAGGCCACGGCCTCGGCGTACAGGGATTCCTCATCCGAACTGCCCGGCCCGGAAGCCGGAGCGGAGGACGCCTTGGCGTTTTCCGCGAGGGATGTGCCCCATTCGGTGAAATCCACCTCGTATTGCGGTGCGCACTGGCGTCTCCAGTGATCGGCCACGGCCTGCACCTCGTCGTCGGTGACGAAGGGGCCGTGCAGGCGCTGGAGTTTGCCGCCCGTGGGCTTGAACAGCATGTCGCCCTTGCCGAGGAGCTGTTCGGCTCCGGCCGTATCGAGGATGGTGCGCGAGTCGTACTTGTTGGCGACCTGAAACGAGACGCGGCAGGGGAAGTTCGCCTTGATGAGCCCCGTCACCACATCCACGCTCGGGCGCTGCGTCGCCACGATGAGGTGGATGCCCGCGGCACGGGCGAGCTGGGCGAGGCGCACGAGGCAGCCTTCCACGTCCTTGCCCGCCGTGAGCATGAGATCCGCCAGTTCGTCAATGACGATGACAAGGTAGGGCATGGGCTTGAGGTCCGCGTATTCCTGCGGCCTTTCGTCACCGAACGAAGCCAGTTTCTTATTGTAGTCCTTGATGTTCTTGACCCCGAACTTGGCGAGGCAGTCGTAACGGCCGTCCATCTCGGCCACGGCCCATTCAAGCGCCGTCTTGGCGAGGGAGGTTTCCGTCACCACGGGATGCACGAGATGCGGCAGATCCGCATACATCGCCATTTCCACGCGTTTGGGGTCGATCATCATAAGCTTCACTTCATCCGGCGATGCCTTGTAGAGGAAGCTCACCAGCACGGAGTTGAGGCACACGCTTTTGCCCGAGCCCGTCGTACCGGCGACGAGCACATGGGGCATGGTGGCGAGATCCCGGACGGCGGGGCGCCCTTCGATGTCCTTGCCGAGGGCCATCGTCAGCAAGGACGGGGCACTCTGGAAGGCTTCCGACTGGATCAGCTCGCGGAAGTTGACGGTGGAGCGGTTCAGGTTGGGGATTTCCACGCCCACGGTATCGCATCCCGGCACAGGGGCCTGGATACGGATGGCTTCGGCCTTGAGGCTGCGGGCAAGGTCGTCGGTCAGGTTGGTGAACCGGCCCACGCGGACGCCCGGGGCGGGGCGGATTTCAAACAGCGTGATCACCGGGCCGGGCGTCACCCGGACCAGTTCGCCCTGAATATTGAATTCGGCGAGGCAGTTCATCAGGCCGGCGCTCTGTTCCTCCAGCACTTCCCGCGAGGGCAGGGAATCGCTCTGCTGCGGCTGCTGGAGCAGGTCCAGCGAAGGCATGGGATAGGAGCGTTTGCGCAGGATCGGTTTCGCTGCGGCGGGAGCCGTTCCCACGGGCGCGTCGATGCGGGGCTGCGCGGTTTGGGCCGGAGCCTGAGACGTTGCCGGATCCGCCTGTACGGAGGGCTGAGCGGGCGCGGCTGGAGTTGCCGGCTGTGCGACAGCCTGTACCGGCTGCGGCGCTTGCTGCCACTGGGCAACGGGCTGGGCGGCACCTTGCTGCGGCACGAACGTAAAGGTGTCCCGAGGCTGCTCCGGGGCGTAAGAAATCGTCTGTTGCGGCTCTTCCGCGTGGGGTTGTGCAGGCTGAACCGGAGCTTGCTGCTCCGCCGCATACGGCTGCACGGGTTGAACTTGCGGTTCCGCCTGAGGCCGCGCGGGGGCGGGCTGCGTTTCGGGAATGGTGAGGGCCAGCAGCGGGTTTTCCCCGGCGAGAAGGTTCACGGCCTTGGCGGCGGCATCCGTCGGCGAAGCCAAGTGGATGTTCACCTGCGGCGCGAATGTTCCCGTTCCCGCACGCGGTTCTTCCGGCTGAAAATCAAAGGTGTCGTGCTCGGACGGCGGTTCCCAGAGCTTGAGCGGATCCCCTGCGTCCTTTTTCGGCGCGGCGGGCGTTTCCTCAGGCGTCAGGGAGAAGGGCGGATCCATGCTGAGCGGCTCCTCGCGCTTGGGCGCGGGCCTTTCCTCTTCATCATGGATGTCGAACAGCGCGATGACGTCGGCGGCCGTTTCCCCTTCCGCTTTTTTGTCCTTGTGGGGCAACCCGATTTTGGGCAGGGCGACCTTGGGCATGGATACCTTGGAAAGGCGCTCCGGCAGGTCGTCGAGAGAGAAGGGCGTCCCGCTCAGCTGTTCTCTCAGCAGGGCCCACCCCTTGCGGATAAGCGCGATCCACGCGATGCCGAAGGCCATCTCAAGGGAGATGAACAACAAGAACAGCCAGATCAGGGAAGACCCCACCGGACTGAACAGGGTGGTGAACTTGGTATAGAGGCTCATGCCGAGCATACCTCCGCCCCGGACGTCTCCGATGCCGAGGTTCCAGGCCGCACCGAGGGAAATGAGGCAAGCCGCCAGAAGGGTGAAGCCGAACCAGCGCCACCACGGCATGGTGAACCATGTGGAGACGCAGCCCGCTCCCCAAGCGAGGAAGACGAGGGGCCAGACAAGCGCGGCGAACCCGAAAATATCGACCAGAAGCCCGCTGAGGTACGCGCCGAAGAGCCCGGCGTAATTTTTGACGATTGCAGGGTTGCTCACGGCATGGTTGATGCTGGGGTCGTTCTGATCAAAGGACACCAGGCTCAAGAGCACCAGCAGTCCCCAGAAAATAAGAAAAAGCCCAAACAGTTCCCGGGCGATCTTGCGTCCGTCCGTAATGGCAACCTCCTCCGGCGCTCTCCGTTTTGTCTGCATGATAGAGATATAAGGCGATGAGTTGAAGCGGGGGATCATCCGGCCCGGAAGCGGGTCCCGGGCCGGAAAAGGCATTATTCGCGGCCGAGATAGCCGTTGGTGCGGGTATCGACCTTGACGCGGTCCCCGATGTTCACGAAAATCGGAACCTGAATGACGACGCCGGTTTCGAGGGTGGCGGGCTTGGTCACGTTGCTCACCGTGTCGCCCTTGGCGCCGGGTTCGGTTTCGGTGACTTCAAGGACGAGGGACGCCGGGATTTCGATGTCCAGCGGCTTTTCGTTGTAGAGCAGCACGCGGCATTCCTGGCCGTCCTTGAGGTAGTTGGCCTTGCCGTCGGTGGCTTCGGCGTCCATGTGCATCTGATCATAGGTGGTCATGTCCATGAACACGAGCTGTTCGCCCTCGTGATACAGGAACTGCATGTCGCGGGATTCGAGATTCGGGCGTTCGACCTTTTCGCCGGAACGGAAGGTGTTGTCCAGCACTCGGCCGTTGAGGATGTTACGCAGCTTGGTACGTACCATAGCTCCGCCTTTGCCGGGCTTGAAGTGTTGGAATTCGATGATTTCGAAGGGAGTCCCGTCGATTTCGATTTTAAGCCCCTTGCGGAAATCCGTGGTAGAATACATGCTGCCTCCAAAAACAGTGCTGAATATCAAAACGTACCAAGGGAGTGCTCCGCGCCCCCCGCTTGTTCCTTATCCGGAGCAATCGGACGGCTGCCGCGATTGCTTTTCACGCTGCGGCAGGATAGCCTTGCCACTGCAACTCGATATTGTCGAACATCAGGCCGCGCTTGTCAACATACACCGGAGGTTCCCGTATGATGAAAGAGACTCCCCCCACACTGACCCTTGAGGCGACGACGTTCAACAAGCCGCAGCTTCAGGAACAGCTTTCCGTGCTCGAGCAGCGTCAGGAAGCGCAGATCGCGCTTGCCGGGCGTTCCAATGTGGGGAAGTCGTCCCTCGTCAACGCCCTCGCCCGCCGCAAGCAGCTTGCCAAGATCAGCGCGACGCCGGGCAAGACGCGTTCCATCAATTTCTACAGGGTCGCCCCCGACGGCTTTTCTCTGGTCGATCTTCCGGGCTACGGCTATGCGAAGTGTTCGCAGGAAGAGCGCAAGAGTTGGGCCAAGCTTATTGAATACTACCTCACGAACACCCCGACGCTCAAGGCCTTAGCCCTGCTGCTCGACTGCCGGATTCCGCCGCAGGCATTGGACCGTGATCTCGCGGACTTCGCGCGCGGGCACGGTATTCCGCTTTTGCCCGTCCTGACCAAGGCCGACAAGTGCACGCAGGTCGAACGCAGCAAGCGCCAGCAGGAGTGGAGCCGTTTGCTCAACGGCATCATGCCTCTTCCCGTTTCCTCCAAGGACATGCGCGGCGTCGATGCCCTCTGGTCCGAGCTGCGCCGTTTCGCGGGGACGGGGGAAAGCGTGAGTGAAGAGGAGTAAGAATTGGGGAAGGAAGGACCTTTCTGGAGAAAGGCTCTTCCCTCCCTCCCCAAAATCCATCCCTCCAACCCCAAAGACTTTTGTAACGGTAGATGGTGGGCCGGGCGGCAAGGCGGCTGATGGCCTTATGTCCGTCCCCTGCGCGTTTTGTTCCTATGAGCCAATGACATGCTCCGTTCGTTTCCGGACGGAGCATGTCATTTTTTATTTATAGATAACAATGTGTTTATATTAATAAATAATCCTGGAAAACTGGCAACAGGGATTCGATAAGGTCGAAAGTCTTGGGAGGGAGAGAGGAGGGGGCGTGGGGGAGGGGAGCCTTCTGCAGAAGGCTCCCCTCTCCCACATCAGACATCCTCCCCTTCCTCCCCGCCTTTCCCCCGAACGCTTGAGCGGGGATGCGCCTTGTCGTAGACGCGCATAAGATGATCAAGGGTGATGTGCGTGTAGCGCTGGGTGGTGGAAAGGCTGGCATGGCCGAGCAGTTCCTGCACGGAGCGCATATCCGCGCCGTTCTCCAGCATGTGCGTGGCGAAGGTGTGACGCAGGGTGTGCGGCGACAGATGTTGCGGCAATCCGGCGCTTTTGCGGATCTCGTCGAGAATCCGCGCCGCCTGCCTCCGGTTGAGCCGCTTGCCTCTGTTGCCCACGAAAAGGGCTTTTTCGGCGGGCGGGGCGATGAGCGCGCGCACCCTGAGCCAGAGGAACAGCGCCCTGACGGACGTATCGCTCAACGGCGCGATGCGTTCCTTGGAACCCTTGCCTATGACCCGGATGAAACCGCTTGCCGGGTCCACATCGTCCACATCCAGATCGAGAGCTTCGGAAATACGCAGCCCGGAACCGTAGAGCAGTTCCGCCAGCGCCAGATCGCGGGTGTGCCCGGCGTGCTCGCGGTCCGTAACCGCCTGCTCGGCCTGCCGGGAACCATCAAGGCCCGCCGCGCCGCCGGACTCCACGCTGGCCTCGTCCAGCAGGGTGAACATCTGATCCACGTTCAGCGCCGTGGGGTGGCGGAGTTCCCGCTTGGGGTTACGCACGAGCTTTGCCGGGTTCTTGTCGATTTTCTTCATCTTCATGAGATACCGGAACAGCGAGCGCAGGGCCGAAAGCTTGCGGCCAATGGAACTGCGGGCTTGGCCTTCATGAAAAAGATGCGCGGAATAGTCCTGAAAGTGGTATTTTTCCAGCTCTCCGGGCCGGGCGAGCGAGTGCTGCTCACGGTGGAGCCACTCCTCGAACTGGAGGAGATCCGTGCGGTACGCCGAGATCGTGGCCGGAGAAAATCCTTTTTGATCGGTCATCCACGTCAGGAACTGTTCCACATCCTGCGGAAGCGGGGGCATTGCGGGGGCGGGGGTGGGCATCGAAGATTCCTTATAATGGTAAACGGCGGGCCGGCGATCAGGTCAACGCGTAGCGGAGATCGGGGCGCTGGCGGATCAGGCCCCGTACTTCGAGGATGATGAGCGTGGAACCGGCTTCGCCGGGATCACATCCAAGCGATTGGCAAACGTCGTCGATGGCGCGGGGGCTTTGGGCGAGGAGCGTCAGGATGCGGCCTTCAAGCGTGCTTCGGTCCGGTTGCCTGAGAGGCGGGGGGGCGGCGGGAGCGGACTGGAAAGGCTCCTGAGGCACGTCGAGGCTGTAAGGCCGTGGCGCGGAATCCGGCTGAGGGAGGAGCGTTTTGAGTTGGGCGGAAAGATCCGAAAGGATGTCGGAGAAGGAAAAGATCGGCTGCGCGCCATCACGGATGAGCTTCTGGCAACCTTCGGCATATTTCGAGCCGATGCCGCCGGGCACGGCGTAGACGGCGCGGTTCTGCTCAAGCGCGAGCCGGGCGGTGATGAGGCTGCCGCTGCGGAGGGCGGCTTCCACGACTACGACGCCGAGCGAAAGGCCGCTGATGATCCGGTTGCGGATGGGGAAATGCCGGGGGTCCGGAAGCGTTCCGGGCGCGTATTCCGAAATGAGCAGGCCCCGTTGGATGATCGACCGGCGCAGTCCGTCATTTTCTTTGGGGTAGCAGACATCGGAGCCCGCGCCGAGCACGGCGATGGTCCCGCCCGGCAGATCGAGGGCGGCGAGATGTGCCTGCTTGTCGATGCCGATGGCGAGGCCGGAAACCACGGTGATGCCCGAGGCCGCGAGGCCGCTGGCTATGGCTTGCGCCGCGCGGATGCCTTCCCTGCTGCATGTCCGGGTGCCGACGATGCTCACGCAGGGATTTCCGAGCAGGCTCATGTCTCCTTGGCAGTAGAGGCGTATCGGCGCATCCGGCAATTCCTTGAGCAGCGCGGGGTAGCGGCTGTCGGTCCAGAGCAGGACGGTTCCAGTGAGTTTCCGTGTTGCGTCCCATTCTTTCCGGGCGGGCTCGCGCCATTTTTCCGAGCGGAATTCGCGGATCAGGTCTTCCCGCAAGCCCGCTTCGCGCCAGTCGTTGGCGCGCCGCACGGCCTCGAATGCCGAGCCGAACGCATCCAGAAGGCGTTTGCGGCTTCTGGCTCCGAGCCCGTCGGTATGCGAAAGGGCCAGCGCCGCCCAGAATTCGGCGCGTGAGGCGGCGTCCAGAGCGCCGAGCGCGGTGGGCACGGCGGGGATATCCACGGCGTAGGGCGCGTCAATGGGGCGTTCGGGCTCGCGCAGTTCGCAGCCGGGCGAGTCGTTTTCGGGAAAAAGGTCGGTTTTTCTCATGATCGTCCTGATGTTGGGCTGTCCAGCATACGGGGAACACCGCCGGATTTCAAGCGACGGGGGATATGCGTACGGATTGTTTCCGGGGAAGGGATCGGGTAGGGTGGGGCGGTTTCAAGCACTTTAGAAGAGAAGGAGTTCCTGTGAGCAAGGAATATGATCCGTTCATGCATACGGCGGAACATGTGTTGAACCAGACGATGGTGCGCATGTTCGGGTGCGGGCGTTCGTTCAGTTCGCATTTGAATGCGGACAAGTCCAAATGTGACTATCATTTTCCGCGTCCGCTGGAAGACGCCGAGGCCTCCGAACTTGAGCGGAGGATCAACGAGGTATTGGCACAGCATATGCCGGTGCGGACGGAGATGCTCCCCCGCGAAGAGGCGGGCAAGCTGGTCGATCTCGGTCGGCTCCCGGCGCATCTTGAAGGCGAAGAGGAGCTGATGGTCCGCATCGTGACCGTGGGCGATTATGATATTTGCCCCTGCATCGGGGAGCATGTTGAAAATACATCCGAGGTCGGCGCGTTTCGGCTGGTTTCGCACGATTTTACCCCGCCGCAGGGCGATGAAGAGGCCGGACGCCTCAGAATCCGCTTCAAATTGAAGAAAAACGCCTGATCTAGGCCGTTTTACAAGACGGGAATTTCGTGTTTTACTTGAAGATATACATTATCTGGAGGCCAAAATGCCAATAAAAGCTGCCGTTATGGGTTTGGGCAATATCGGACGTTACGCCATCGAAGCGCTGGAAATCCAGCCCGATTTCACCTGCGTGGGCGTCATTCGCCGGAAAGAATCCCTTGGAAAGGATGCGCACGATCTACGCGGCGTTCCGGAATACGCCAGCCTTGCGGATCTGGAAGCCGTGTCCGGCAAGCCGGATGTCGTGCTGCTGTGCGCCCCTTCCCGCAAGATCCCCGAAGTCGCGGGCGATCTGCTCGGCAGGGGCTATAACACCGTGGACAGCTTCGACATCCACGACCGGATTGTCGAAACCATCGGCCTGCTTGAAACGCAGGCCGTGAAGGGCAAGGCCGTGGCCATCACCGCCGCCGGATGGGACCCCGGCACGGACTCCGTGATGCGCGCCCTGTTTGAGGCGATGGCCCCTGTGGGCGTTACCTTCACCAACTTCGGGCGCGGCCGTTCCATGGGCCACTCCGTAGCCGCCCGCGCCATTGCCGGCGTGGCCGACGCCACCTCGATCACCATTCCTTTGGGCGGCGGGCGCCATTCCCGCCTCGTCTATGTGGTGCTTGAGGAAGGCGCGACGTTTGAGGCCGTGAAGGCCGCGATTCAGGCCGACCCCTATTTCAGCCATGATCCGCTGGATGTGCGGCAGGTGACCAAGGACGAGCTGCCCCGCGTGGCGGACGCCTCCCACGGGGTGCTGATGGAGCGCGTCGGCGCTTCCGGGCTCACCGCCAACCAGCATTTCACGTTCGACATGCGCATCGACAACCCGGCTTTGACCGCTCAGGTCCTCGTGTCCAGCGCCCGCGCCGCCGTGCGCCTTGCCCAGTCCGGGCGTTCCGGTGCGTATACGCTGATCGATGTGCCGCCCGTCCTGCTCCTGCCCGGCGAACGCATCGACAACATCGGCCGTCTCGTCTAGCGGGCTGCCGGACGGTAATGTTTTCAAGGGCCTTCCTCCGGGGAGGCCCTTTTTATTTGCCATGTCACGGTGAATAATCGCTTTTCCCCATTTTTCAGCCGCTAACGATTACCGGACCTCCCTTCCCCGATTCTTTGCGCACCATATGAAAAAGGCCCGGAAAGTCGCCTTTCCGAGCCTTCTTCATGAACGTAATAAAATGTTCGTCTATGAAATGGCGCTGCAACAAGATTGTTGCAGGCCGTACACGGGAATGTTGTGTATCTATTTCATAACGCTTCCCTTGAGGAAGCGGAGCCAAAGAAAAACCCTCGCTCCAGCCTTAAGGCGAGCAAGGGCGAAAATATATGGAGCGGGAGACGGGATTTGAACCCGCGACTTCAACCTTGGCAAGGTTGCACTCTACCACTGAGTTACTCCCGCAGAACGAGGGAGTGTTTATAACGGACAGCGCTTTCCGTCAAGCTTTTTTTGCAAAAAAAGAAAACTTTTTTTGCCGGACCCGGCGAGGCAAGGCGTTGCATCGGGTGAGAGGATGCTGTACACAGCAAAGGCTTTGTTGTTTTTCAACCTGTTGCGTGAGGATAGTCCGCCGTGTCGCGCCGTTTTTCCTTGTTTGGGGCTTGTCTGCTGTGTTTGTTGTTGTCCGCCTGTGGCGGGAAGTCAACCCGGCCTGATGTCGTCCAGCCTGATGTGCCGGAGGCCGTGCGCGTCACGCCGCTGGAAACCCCCGGCGTATTCCCGGTTTCGGAGGCTGAGGCGCAGCGCCTTTCGCGGGGGCTGGCTCCGGCCCGGCAAGGTATGCGCTCATGGAAGGATATGCGTTTTGCGGTGGAGCAGAGCCTTGCCTACGTGCGGGCGAAACCTTCGTCCCGTGTGGCCGTGAACTACCCTGCGCTTCAAGTGACCTACGGCGAGATGGAAAAAGGGCTCGAGCGCTTGCTGCGTCTGCTTCCTTTCCTTGATAAAGCCCCGGAAGTGCTGGCTTCCGACTTCCGTTGGGTTCGCATCGGCCCGGACTTCGGCTTCACCGGCTATTACGAGCCGGAGATCCCGGCGTCCCACGTCCGCAAGGGGCGTTTCCAATACCCTATCTACAAATCCCCTCCGGATCTGCGCAAAAAGCGCCCTTATCACACCCGTCACGCCATCGACTGCAAGGGCGCGTTGAAGGGGCGCGGGCTGGAACTGGCGTGGGTGGAAGATCCGGTGGACATCTTCATGCTCCAGATTCAGGGGTCTGGACGGCTGCGTTTTGAGGACGGGTCGGTGCGCTCTGTGCTGTACGACGGGCAGAACGGGCACAAGTATGTGGCGCTTGGCCGGGTCATGGTCGATCGGGGGCTGTTGAAACGGGAAGAGGTGAGCATGTTCTCCATCCGGGAATGGTTGGCCGCGCACCCCGATCAGGTGACGGACCTGCTGGACACGAACCCGAGCTATGTGTTCTTCAAACTCGGTAAGCCGGGGACTTCGGGTTCCAAAGGCAGCATGGGCCGCAGGATCACGCCGTGGGTGAGCGTGGCCACCGACCAGAGCGTCTTGCCCAACGGCCTGCTGACGCTGATGAACGTCACGCTGCCCGACGAGGGGGGCGAACACAGTGTCCCGTTTAACGCGCTGACGTTGCCGCAGGATACGGGCGGGGCGATCAAGCGCAACCGCGTGGATCTGTTCTGCGGCAACGGCGAAACGGCGACGCACACGGCCAGTTATCTGGACAACCGGGGAGCGGTGTTTCTGCTGCTTCCTCGATAGGATTTTGAAAACGCCAGCGTTTCTCACCGGATAGGTGAGAACGCCGAGGCGGTTTGCTTGCAAGGGGCGTGCGTTTTCGCTATCGTGCGGAGATCGCGCGCCCTTGCGCATGACCTTTTGCCCGGATAGGCACAGATGAATTTCGTTACGCTGGAGTTCGCAACCTTTTTCCTGTTCGTCCTTGTCGCGGGCTGGCTGCTGCGTGAGAGGGACGGGGAATACAGGGCGTTTCTGCTCGTCTGCAATCTCTTTTTTTATGCGCTCGCGGGCATGGCCTTTGTCCCATTGCTGCTGGCCGTGGCGGTGCTCAACTGGGGGGCTGTCCACCTGATGTCCCGTTTTTCGGGGCAGCCGCGCAAACGGAAAGGCGTCATCGCGCTGGACGTGGCCCTGCATGTGGCCCTGCTGGCGTTCTTCAAGTATTATGAATTCCTCATTCTGGGCTTGGAATCGCTGGCAAGCGCCGCCGGGCTCGACACCGGCATCCTGCGCCATGCGTTGCCCTCGATGGAGATCCTGTTCCCCGTGGGGCTGTCTTTTTACACGTTCCAGGGGTTGTCCTACGCCATCGATCATTACCGCTGCCCGGACGAGCCGCCGCGCGCGTTTCTGGACGTGCTGCTGTTCGTGTCCTTCTTCCCCACGATCATGGCGGGGCCGATCATGCGCGCCCGGCAGTTCCTGCCGCAGCTCGGGCACCGGACATGGGATTCCCGCGACTTGCAGGAAGGGTTCGCGCTTATCCTCAGCGGGCTGTTCAAGAAGGTCGTGATCGCCAGCTACCTGTCCGAGCATATCGTGCGCGACGTGTTCGAATCGCCGGAATTTTACTCCTCGTGGACGATCCTCGCCGCCGTGTATGCCTACTCCATACAGATCTTCTGTGATTTTTCAGGATATTCGGACATGGCGATCGGCGTGGGGCGGCTCATGGGGTTCCGCCTGCCGGAGAACTTCCGTTCACCGTACCTTGCGTTGAACATACAGGATTTCTGGCGGCGCTGGCATATCACCCTGTCCCTATGGCTCCGCGACTACCTGTATATCCCGCTTGGCGGGAGCCGCCGGGGGAACCGTTACCTGAACCTGATCATCACGATGGCGCTCGGCGGGCTGTGGCACGGCTCGAATATCCGTTTTCTGGTCTGGGGAGTCATGCATGGGGTGGGGCTGGCCGTCGTCCATGCCTTCCATGAACTGAAAAAGCGTTTCTGGCCGGATGGGTTCACGCCCAGCCCGGCTTTGCACTGGTGCGGCGTGGGCGCGGCATGGCTGCTGACGTTCCACTTCGTGTCCTTCCTGTGGGTATTTTTCCGGGCGGAAGACATGGAGCGGAGCCTTGAAATCCTGCGCCGCGTCTTTGTCTTCGGGCAGCCCGGCGAAGGTTTCCCGTTGCTGGTGATCCCCGCGGTGCTCATAGGTCTGGCGCTGCAGTTTTTCGGGGCGAGGCTGTTCGCGGCGTTCGTGGATGCGCAGGAGCGCCTGCCGTGGGCCGTGCAGGCCGTGGTCCTTGCGCTCGTGGGCGGTTTTATCCTGAAGATGGGTCCGGATGGCGTCATGCCTTTCATTTATTTCCAATTTTGATTTCATGAGGGGCCGTGCATGAAGAACCCTTTCCGATCCGAGCGGGGAACGCTCACGTCCGGTCGTGCCTGCGCCGTATACGCGCTGACCTTCGTTTTGATGCTTTTTCTGGACGCGACGCGTTTCTCCAGCTTTCTGGACCGGGCCGGCATCGATTTTCCGCCCGCCGCCGTGGTAGGGCAGACGGTGAAGGGCGTAGCCGAAGCGACGGGCCTCGCCGCCTTTTCGGAGGCGGAAACCCGATTGGTGACCGCGTTCAACACGGATAAAACTCTTGGGACCGTCGAAGGGCCGTCCTTAGCCACTGCTCCAAGCACGGCCCCGCAGCGGCCCGTAGCCGATGCGCTGGCGGATTTTTCCCGTGAGGCGGCTTCTCCCGCACAGCCGGAGCCCCCGGTCGAAGAGGTTCCCGCTTCCGTCCCTCCCGCCGCCGTACCTGAACAGGCTGTGCGGACTCCCGGGGCGCAGCCGGAAACAGGGATTCCGCCGCCTCCGGTTCGGGCGGAAACGGAACGCAAGCCGCTGGTGCTGCTCGTGGGCGACTCCATGATGATGGAAGGGTTCGGGCCCGTGCTCCAGCGTACTCTGCGCAAGCGCCCGGATCTGGAAGTGGTGCGCGAAGGCAAATATTCGACCGGGCTCAGCCGTCAGGACTATTTCGATTGGCCCGCGCAGCTTGAGAAGCTGGTGGGGAAGTACAACCCGGATATGGTCGTGATCTGCATGGGGGCCAATGACCCGCAGGACATCATCGACGAGAACCGCAAGCGCCATCACGCCGACAGTGAATCGTGGAAGACGATTTACCGGAGCCGCGCCGAACGCCTGCTTGCCGTGGCCACGGCCAAGGGTGCCAAGGCCGTATGGGTCGGCCTGCCCGTCATGGGCAAGGAACCGTATTCGACCCGCGTCCGCCGCTTGAGCGAGCTGCAAAAGGAAGCCTGCGAGACGTATCATGCCGCCTTCGTGGATACGGTCAAGGTGCTGGCCGACGCTCAGGGCAACTACACGACATTCAAGGTTGACGACAAGGGACGCCACATCCGGCTGCGGTATAAGGATATGGTGCATGTGACCGAGGACGGTGGAGCCATGCTGTCCGCCGCAGTGGAACCTGTTGTCGAAAAGGAACTTCTTCTTGGCAGGAACAAGGCGGCGGAACGTCCCGCGCCTCAGGCTCTGCCTTCCTCCGCATCTTCTTCTCCCCTACCGGCGGAGTCCCCTTTGCCCGCCGTCGCTGAGGCCTCTACCGAGCAGGGCGGCATTCCGTTCACTGTGGACTCCATGTTCCGTGGAGGGAAGATTCCTTGCTACGCGTTCCTTCCCGCCGACCGCAAGCCGGGCGAGCGTTTCCCCGTCGTGTATCTGCTGCATGGTGCATTCGAGGATGCGGGCGTCTGGAACACGCGGGCCGGAGCGCTGCTCTCGAAGCTGGCGACCCGCGAGCGGCTGGTGTTCATCGCGCCGTCATGCGGCCGCACCGGCTGGTATGCGGACAGCCCCTATTTGAAGAAAAGCCGCATTGAGAGCTTTTTCGCGCGCGAGTTGATGCCGTATGTGGAGCGGGCTTTCCCTGTGCTGCCGAAGCGCGGCGTCATGGGCATGTCGATGGGGGGGCACGGTTCCTTTGTCCTTGCGCTGCGGCATCCTGGCTCCTTTGCCTCGGTCAGCTCCATGAGCGGCGTTATGGACATTACCCGGCATCCCGATCAATGGAAGATCCGCGACGTGCTCGGCCCTATGAACGCCAACAAGGCGTTGTGGCAGTCGTATTCCGCCGAAGATCTGCTGAAACGGTCGAAGGCCGCCGGGATGCCCGCCATGCTCATCACCACAGGGCAGCAGGACGCGTATGTCGTGCCTGAGAACCGCGCCTTTCGGGATACGCTCTGCCGGGGCGGGTTCTCCTATCAGTACCGCGAGGCGCCCGGCCTCCACGATTGGACGTATTGGCTTGACGAGCTTCCCCTACATGTAGCGTTCCATGCGGGGGTGTTGCATCGGTAGCAGAGGATGCCGAAGGGCCGGTAGTGGCTCCGGGTATCATATCCTTGCACGGAAAATCCCTCTCCTCCTCCAAAACCGACGCCTGCTGGAACAGGGCAGGGTCATACATCGTAACAACGAAAAGCCGTCCTTTCTCTGAACGGAAAAAGGACGGCTTCTTTATTTTGTATGGGCTACTCCGCCTTGCGGAGCGTGCGCCATTCTGGATCGTCGGTCAGATAGCGCGGGCGCTCAGCGAGGAGCTTTGCCTTGTCGCCATAGCCGTACAGGGCCGCGATGGTGGCTATGCCCTGTTCGTTGCCGCCTCTGATATCAAGGGCCGTGTCTCCCACCATGACCATTGAAGCGGGATCGAGGGCATGGCGCTCCATAAGGAGACGGATGATATCCTTTTTGCAGAGTTGCCGGTCCGGCAGGGAATCCGTGCAGCCGACGCCTTCGAGGAAGGGCATGAACCCCTTGAGCGTAAGCATCCTTTGCGCGGCGGCCTCCGGTTTATGCGTGGCGACGAACAGGCGGCAGCCTTTGGCCCGCAAACGCTCAAGCAACGCGAAGATGCCGGGGTAAGGAGTGCTTTGGGGGAAGGTGCCGCCAAAATAGAGGTCACGGAATGCGGCCACATGCCGGGCGATTTTCGTTTCGTCGGCGTCCGGGCAGACTTCACGGAAAATACCTTCCAGCGGAGGGCCGATGATGGAGAGCTCCATCCGAGGGACCGGATCGCCCGCGTCACGCAGGACGGCGGCAATGGCTTCGAGAACGTCCGGCGCGCTATCCACAAGCGTGCCGTCAAGGTCAAAGAGAATGGTCGAGAAAGGGAACGCGGAAAGCTGCATCAAAAACTCCTTGCAATGTCCACCGGAAAAGCCGCAAGCCTCGCCATATGAGGGCGTATACGGGAAAGCGGGCTTCCTTCTTACGGCGGTGCGTTGCCGCAGGTTAACCTATGCGGCGCTTCGGCGGTTTCCGTTGTCGCTCGCCCACGGCCTCTTGGTCAAGCGCGTGGGACATGTTGAGGCGGGAAATCGTCTTGAGCGATGAGGAGGCGATGCACCATTGGGGGTGGATGTTCCCGTATGGTTTATCATCAGGGGATACTCATAATCCTCCCCAATGCCCTCGGAAGCAGGGCATGAAAACCGTGTCGGCACGCTGTCAGGGGAGGAAGGCCGTTCGCCGGCGGCATCCCCGCTTCCTGACGGAAACGTATCGGTGAATACGCGGAGGGAAACATGTGTGAAAGGGGCGGGTTCGCTCTTGGGCCCGCCCCTTTTATAGGTGCACGGAGGAATAGGCCTACAAGAGTTTCCGCTCTCGTGCAAAAGAGAAAGGACGGTTCTGGATAGGCGCACCGCACCGGGAGGCGTTTTTTACTCCGAGTAAATGTCTTCCTTCGTAAAGTGGCCGGGTTCGATCAGCACCTTATTGATGTTTTCTCTGGTCACGACTTTACCGTTGATCAGGAACGCGTTGATTTTATTGCTACCGTCGTTGCCCAGTTCAGAATTGACGTTGACCTTTTTCTTCGTGGCAAGGTTGTAGGCCTCGTCCACGGCGGCATACGCCAGTTCCCTCAGGTCCATGTAGATGGTCGCGTCCTGCGTGCCCGCGAGGATTCTTTTGATGGCGGCGAGTTCAGCGTCCATGCCGGTGATGACGGCATGGTTGGTGACGTGGAGCTCCTCGAGCGCTTCGGCGGCGGCCCCGGCGAGGCGATCATTGGAGGCGAAGATCGCATCGATACGGTTGCCGTTTGCGGCGACGGCCTCCTTGACCAGCTTCTTGGCTTCAGCAGGGGACCATTTGGGCACGTACGCATCCAGAACCATATTGAGTTTGCCGTTTTCGATCAGAGGCTTGATGTATTTCATGGCTCCATAATACAAAAACGGCGTGTTGAAGTCGTTCACGTCGCCTTTGAGGACAATGATGTCCCCGTGGTAGACTTTTTCAGTCAGGTGCTGCCCCATGTTCTGCCCGATCTTATAGCAGTCGTACCCGACGAAAAGGTCGACGTTGCCCCCCATGACGGCCCGCGCGTAGGAAACCACTTTGGTGTTCTTCTGTTTGGCGTACATCAGGACATCGTCGACCTTGCGGGTGTTGTTCGGCGTGATGATCAAAACGTCGATGCCGTCGGAGAGCATTTCAAGGCAGTCTTCGGCCTGCGTCTTGGAGCTGTCCGGCAGATTGAGCCGCAGTTCGATGTCCGCCCCGAGCGCTTTGGCGCGTTCCTGCATGAACGCCATGTCCTTCTGCCAGCGCGCCGCGCCTCCGGCACCGATGGAAACGCCGATTTTCACCTTGCGGCTGTTGTCCTCGCAACCGCCCAAACCTAAAAGCAGAATCGCCGCACATATGCAGGACAGCCATTTCTTCAGCATATCCGACCTTCTTTGAATACGTTACGGAAGCTTTCCTCATCCATAGGCTTTGCGAAGTAGTAGCCCTGTGCGATGGAGCAGCCGCACTCCTTCATCAAGCGCACGTTCTCAAGGTGCTCCACGCCCTCGACGACAACCTTGATATTCAGTTTTCTCGCCATATCGGCAATCGACGAGAAGATGATGTTTCGCCTGTTGTTGTCCGCCGCTTCGCTCAGGAAGCCTTTGTCGATTTTGAGGACATCGATGGGGATGTCCTTGAGCATATTAAGCGAGGAATAGCCGGAACCGAAATCGTCCATAGCGATTGCAAATCCGTTGGCGTGCATTTTCCGTGTAAAGGCATAGATGGTGTCGATATTGTCGAATATGGCGCTTTCAGTCAGTTCTATTTCAATAAGATGAGCGGGCACGCCGTATTCACATTGTTTCTTGACGATTTTGCTGAGGAAGTCGCTGTCCATCAGGTGGAGGCGCGAGAAGTTCACCGAGATGGGAACACACGCCAGGCCCTGCTCAAGGAAGGATTTCAGGAACTTGAGGACCTTTTCGTACATGATCATGTCGAGTTCGACGATAAGGCCCGTCTGTTCGCACATGGGAATGAATTCGTTGGGGAAGATGAATTTGCCCTCGCGGGTCTTCCAGCGCACCAGCGCTTCGCCGCCCACGAGGATGCCGCTGTTGATGTCCACCTTGGGCTGGTAGTACGGGATGAATTCATCGTTCTTCAGCGCTTGCTTCACGGCGCGTTTCAACTGCTCGTTATGGATCGTTATCTGTTCGAATTTGTTTGTGTAATAGGCGAATTTTTTATTCAGCACACCCTTGATTGAGCGGGCGGCCGTCCCTGCCTTATCCACCATGAGGTTGATGCTTTCGGTGCTGTCCGTGACGGAATAAATACCCGCTGAAAAATAGAGGGTTATCTCTTCATTCTCGATGGAAGAGAGCAGGGCGTTCAGCCGTTCTTCCGCGGCGTTTTCAAGCAGGATCACAAAATGGTCGCTGTAGATCCTTGCGATCAGTTCACGGACATTCAGTTGCTGGCTGATGCTTTCATTGATTTTGCGTAAAATGCGATCGCCGAATTCAAATCCGTAAAAATTGTTTATGTATTTGAAATTGTCGATATCAAATTTGATAATATGGAATTTCTTATGGGGACATTGGGTCAGTATCCCTTGCGCATCGACAAGAAATTTATTGTATGTGTCACCCAGAGTAACCGTATCGACAAAGGCAATTTTTTCCAATTGCGCGCGCTGCTTGTTCTTGTACCACAAGAAATACGTAAGGCTTGAGGTAAAGATAACTACGATGACGAACAGAATGAAATAGAAAATACTGATGACGGTATTGCCGTTGGGAGAAACGGCATTGTTCGGTACGCTTGTAATCAAATACCAGTCGTGGATTTTTTCTATGGGAGTATATGCCGAGAAGATTTCCCTCCCGGCTATCGTCGTCTCGATGAACCCGTTGCGGTTGTTCCGGATATCCCGTTTCATCTGCTCTGAAGCTTTAGGGTTGCCCGCCCCATAGAGATCGCGGAAGTAATTGTCGGACTTCTGCTCACACTTGGGATGCGCCGAGTGAAGGATAACGTATCCTTCACGGTTGATTACATACATATAGCCCTGTGAGGAAAAGATGGAGAGGGAACATATCTTGTACATTTCCTCGAATGTAATGACCTTTTGTATGGTCCCCACGATTTCCCCGTTATACGAGAGCGGCACGCTGATGACGAAAACCTCATCCCCGTTGATGCGTGAAATAAGCTTGTCTGAAATATTGGGGATGCCGTCGATGGCGAGGCGGAAATAATGCCGCCCCGAGATATCCAGCTTCCGGCCGCCATCAAACAAGGCCATGCCGTCCCTGTTCGCAGTGAACAGATCATCCGTGTTGTTTTCTTTGGCGTATTGTTCGATGAGGTCCTGTGTCTTGAGCTTGCCGGAAGATTCCTCGGCCTTCAACCTATCGGAAAGTTTGTTTGCGGTGATATCCAGCGAGTTGACGTTCATCATCAACCTGCTGGTGATGGCGTCCTTGTTCTGGGTCACAATCTCCACCAAATTGATTTTTACGTCCGAATTCAGCAAATTTTGGACATAACGCATGAGAAAGACTACCGAGACAGATAGTGCAAGATTTATAAAAACCATGAATATAGGTAATATATTTTTAAAAAATATTTTTTCTCTCATACGATTCTGTCAGGATAAAAGATATTTATTCTTTTGATAGATAAAAACTTTGTTCCAGCTGGTAGCTGAAGGCTGA
>ENA-UEPS01000460-UEPS01000460.1-human-gut-metagenome-genome-assembly--contig:-NODE-460-length-34479-cov-17.306901_pt1 | contig 34479 bp, 21 predicted proteins | sample MGYA00242904_ERZ507924 | MGnify/ENA primary metagenome ERZ507924 (study PRJEB26167, sample SAMN06115422) | human gut metagenome | host: Homo sapiens | place: China:Sichuan | collected 2014-10-16...
GCCAAGTGGTAAGGCAAGGGTCTGCAAAACCCTCATCCACCAGTTCAAATCTGGTCGTCACCTCCAAAAGATTCCCGGAAGCTTCGGCTTCCGGGATTTTTTGTTTTGCACTGTCCCCTGCCGGCGTCCTTGCCCTCTCAGTCACCTGCGGTAACAGCGCTCCCAAAAGTCTGCCGTAGCACCCCCTCAGTCACGGCTTGCGCCGTGCCAGCTCCCCCAAGGGGACGCCTTTGAGCTATACCGGAAACTTTGCCGCCACCACTGAAGCCGTCCCCTTGGGGAAGGTGGCTTGACGCGAAGCGGCAAGACGGAAGGGGTTCAGCCCTTGCCGGGGGAACTTCCTCCCGTGAAAATGCAATGCCGGAGCGTCCACAGACGCTCCGGCATTGCTATAATAAAAGTAACGCTACCTCAGAACCGCAGCCGCATCTGATACCACACCACCCCGCCGTGGGTGGAAGCGGAAACACCCTCGTTCACAAAGCCGAACTTTGCGTAATAGTGCAAAAGCTTCTCCTTGCAGGTCAGCACCAGCCCCTTGCGCCCCTGTGCGCGGGCATCTGCGATAGCTCTTTGCAGCAGCAGCCCGGCATAGCCACGGCGGCGGCAGCCCGGGAGGGTGTTCACCCCAAAGATCATCTGCCATGCGCCGTTTTCATCATGCAGGGCGGCGTCCGCGTACATTTCATCGGTCATGTCGGGCGTGTCGGTGCAAAAGCCGTCCACAAAGGCCACCAGTTTCCCCTGCTCAAGCAGCAGCCAGAAATGACTGGCATAGTGTGCCAGCCGTCCGGCAAATTCCTCGGCCGTGGCAGCCTCTGCTGCCGGAAAACAGGCTGTCTCCACGGCGGCAATAGCGTGCAGATCCTCCGTAGTTGCGTTGCGTATCTCCATGGTATCTCCCCCTTCTCTTTTTCCTATTCAGTGTACCACAGCTGCCGCGCAAAGGCAAAGTGTTTGCATCTGTTCTCCGTCCGTGTTACAATGGCTATACTACGCTTGGAAGGGAGTTGAAACGCCATGCCCACCGAAAACCGCACTACCTTAACGCCGGACACCCCGGTGCGCTACCTGAAAGGGGTGGGGCCCAAGACCGCAGAACGGTTCGAGAAGCTGGGCATTGTAACGCTGGCAGACCTGCTGTGCCACTACCCCCGGCGGTATATCGACTTTTCCAAGCCCTACTCCATCGCAGAAGCCCCCGCCGACACCGAATGTGTGGTGAAGGCCGAGGTATTCGCAAAGCCCGGCGGACGCATCCTGCCAGGCGGGCGGCGGATGGAGCGCATCACTGCCGGGGACGATGTAGCCAGTCTGGAGATCACATGGTTCAATAACCCCTACGCCACCCAGAAATTGCAGCTGGGGCAGGAATACTATTTTCAGGGCATCGTTACCGGCGGGATGCTGCGCCGCCAGATGGTCAACCCACAGGTGCGCACCGCCGAGCAGATCCAGGCCGCACCCTTTGAAGCCGTTTACCCCCAGACGGAGGGGCTTACCAGCAGCGCCATCTCCCGCTGCATCCGGCAGCTTTTGCCCCATGCAGAGCTGCTGCCAGATCCGCTGCCGCCGGAGATGCTGCAAAAATACCGTCTGCTCCCCAAGGCCGAAGCGGTGTGCGCCATCCACTGCCCTGCCACCGAGGAACAGGCCGCAGCGGCGCGGCGGCGGCTCATATACGAAGAGCTTTTGGTGCTGCAATTAGGCATTGGGCGGATGCGCAGCCGGGGCGCTGCCGCCACCGGGGCACCCATGCGCCGCGCCGACCCAGCTCCTTTCTGGCAGAGTCTGCCCTTTGCCCCCACCGGGGCGCAGCGCCGCGCAGTGGAGGAAATTTTAAACGATATGGCGGGCGATACCGCCATGAACCGCCTGTTGCAGGGCGATGTGGGCAGCGGCAAAACGCTGGTAGCTGCTGCTGCCATCTGGGCGTGCATCCGGGCGGGGTATCAGGCCGCGCTGCTGGCTCCTACCGAAATTCTGGCCGCACAGCACGCTGAGGGACTGAACCGGCTGCTTGCCCCCTTCGGGATGCGGGTCGCCCTGCTGACCGGCGGCATGAAAGCCGCTGCCCGCCGCACCACACTGGCCGCTATCCGCAATGACGAAGCCGACCTTGTGGTGGGCACCCACGCTCTGATGAGCGAAGGGGTGGAGTTTGCCCGGCTGGGTCTGGCGGTCATTGACGAGCAGCACCGCTTTGGGGTGCGTCAGCGCGGCGCGCTGGCCGAAAAGGCCGCAAACCCGCACCTGCTGGTCATGAGCGCCACCCCCATCCCCCGCACGCTGGGATTGCTGATTTACGGCGATCTGGACATTTCCATTCTGGACGAGCTGCCCCCCGGACGCACCCCGGTCAAGACCCGGTGCATCACCGGCAAGCGGCGACAGGACTTGTACCGCTTTCTGGACAGCGAGATCGACAAAGGGCGGCAGGTGTATCTGGTCTGCCCCGCCATCGAGGATGTGCCGGACGGCGGGCTGAACGCCGTCAAGACCTACTACGAGGACATTGCCAAGGCGCTGCTGCCCGACCGCCGGGTGGGGCTGATGCACGGCAAGCTGAAACCCAAGGAAAAAGCCGCCGTCATGGAAGATTTCAAGGCCGGGCGGCTGGATGCACTGGTGTCCACCACCGTCATTGAGGTGGGTGTGGACGTGCCCAACGCCAGCGTGATGGTGATCGAAAACGCCGAGCGCTACGGTCTGAGTGCCCTGCACCAGCTGCGCGGCCGTGTAGGACGCGGTGCCGCCGAGAGCTGGTGCTTTCTTGTCAGCGACAACACCAGCGAAGCCGTGCAGAAGCGGCTGAAATTTCTCTGCTCCACCACCGACGGCTTTGCCGTGGCGCAGTACGACTTGGAGACCCGCGGCCCCGGCGACTTTTTCGGAAGCCGCCAGCACGGCCTGCCCACCTTACAGATCGCCGATTTGATGAACGACACCCGCACCCTGCACGCCGCCCAGAGCGAAGCCGCCGCCCTGCTGGCCGCCGACCCGCTGCTGGAAAGCCCTGCGCACGCTTTGCTGGCTGCGCAGGTGCAGCAGATGTTCGACAAGGCCGGGCCGATGAACTAAAAAAGCGCTGTCACACGAAAAACTCGTGCGACAGCGCTTTTCTTTACGTTTCCTTGCTCCCGACGATCCTTTGCAGGATGCGGGCGGTCAGCGCGTCCACCTTTTCTTCCAGTGCGGGCAGGCGCAGCAGGCGGTAGAGCCGCTGATACACGGCATCCACCGCGTAGCCCGCCGCAGCGATCAGCAGCACTGCACCGGTCAGGTAAGCCAGCGAGGGCAGCAGCGCCCCGCCGAACCGGGGCAGGTCGACCAGCTGCCACAGCAGCGCCCGGGTAAAATCGCTGTCGTGCAGCAGGTACACCCCGAAGGACAGCGGTGCCAGCCGAAAGACCCAGCGCCGCCAGTAGTCTGAGCGGATACGGATATTCTGGAACAGCAGAAATATCGCTGCCGAGGCGATGACCGTAGCCAGTGCCTGATAGCCGTTGACGGTATTCACAAAGCCGTTCAGGTGCAAAGCGTTTTCCACCCGCAGCGCCAGCATCCGGTTGAAAAGTCCCGCCGCCGAAGCCGCCAGATACGCCAGCAGGCACAGCCCGCTGGGCACGGTCACCCGGTATTTGCGGAAATAGGCAGCCATAAAATACAAGGTATAGAACCAGATAAAGCTGTATCCGTTATTCACAAAGGTCGCATCCGTTGCCCAGTAGAACAGCGTACCCCACACGCTTTGCAGCAGCAGCGCCACCAGCAGCAGTGTTTTGTACTGCCGCCTGTCAAGGCTTTGCACCACCGCGTTCAGCACCGGCACCGAGAGATACATCAAGAAATAGGCCGAAGCGAACCAGTAGCCGTTGGAGGTAAGGGGCAGCAGCGCCCGGAGCAGCGGAATGGCTGAAAGCGGGACTGCACCCGCCTTGACCGCAACGCAGAAGGTGAGCATGGAATAAAACCACACCTGTGCCCCGATGCGGAACAGCCGCCCGGCGCGGACAGTCCCCTTGCGCTCCGACAGGTAATAGCCGGAAAGCATTACAAAAGAGTTGGTGGATACACGCGCCAGAATAAACAGCAGCCAGTATATCCAGAATGCCGCTGTCCCCTGCGGTGCCGCACTGCCCAGCCCGCCGTGCCCGATGCCGTGCATCAGCACGATCATCACCATACTGAGGATACGCATCGTCTCAAAGCCGCTGTGCCGCTTTTGTTCTTCCATACTCCGTTTTTTTCCCCCCCTTATCTCTCCCCTGTTTCCAGCTGCCGCAAAGCCTGCCGCACCTGCTGCTCCGGCCGCAGCCATGCTTGATAGTACGCCGCATTGTGCTGCGCCATAGCCAAGATCGCCGCCGGGTCTGCCAGCAGCTGCCGCAGCTGCGTCTCACACTCCACCGGGGACGTATACGTTTTATAGTTTTTCCCTTCTTCAAAGCCGCCCGGCAGGGTGTACCGCAGCGGCTCGGTGACGATAGCGCGCCCCGCCGCCACATACTCGGCCAGCTTCCAGCCGGTAGAGCCGTGCAGTCCGGTAGAAGCCACGCAAATCTCCGTGTGCTGCATCCGGTGCAGATACGCCCGCTTGCCGGTCAGCTTGTCCGGCACGATCAGCTCCGGGCACAGCTGCCGGGCACAGGCGTTGTCGGATACGCCGCCGGTGAACTGCTCCGGGAAGGCGCTTTGCAGCCGGTGCAGCAGCTCAATGCGGTCGGCGTTCACCTGCCGCCACTCTGCCTGCAGTTCCGGGTATTGCCGCACCGCCGGCTCATCCGGGTCCCACAGACGGGTCAAAAAGAGGATGCGCGGCTTTTTGCGCACCCGGGTCAGGCAGGCTTCAAAGTCCTGCGGGTAGCAGCGGGTGGAAAGCGCCCACTGCTTCAGGCGGCTCTTTGCGCTGCGCTCCACTTCCAGCGGCGAGCCCGGGCAGGTAACGTAGTAGTTCAGCCCCAATGGCCGCAGCTTTGCGGGGATACCGCCCGGGAACTGCCGGTTCTTCTCCGCCGAAAAGCTGCGTTTGAACACCACATCTGCACGGCTGAACAGCGCCAGCACCGCCGCAGGGTCGTTGTAGAAGTAGCCGTCCATCAGATCGAACACCACCGTGCGGCCGTTGATCTCGGTTTCCAGCAGCGCCTCCCGTGCAAGGGGACTGCCCTGCCGCTCGTCCTGCACCCGCAGGGTCAGCTCCCCGCGCTTTGCCAGCAGGGTAAAACCCGCCAGAATGCCGCTGATGTGCGCCGCACCCTCCCGGGTGGCAAGTTTTACCGTAACTTCCATACTCCCTCCTGTCAGCGGAACAGTCCGGTGCGCCGCTCGCCCATAGGGATGACATCACAGAACACACACCGGCTCTTGGTGGAAAGCTGCACATCCTTGTGGTAGCAGCCGAAAAACCATTTTTCGTAGGTCAGCTTGAGCAAAATCTCGTCCAGAAACAGGTGCAGACGGTTGCTTTCGCCAAGGGCAAGGGCGGTAAAATCCAAAAATCTGCTTGGTGCATCGTGGGTCAGCACATAATCTACCTTGTAGTCTACTGTCTCTAAGTTGCGGCGGCAGGTGTCGTACTCCTCGTCACTGGGCATCTCCTGCTTCCACCAGTTCACGCCCGGCTCCCGGTCATCCTTATCCTGACTTTCCGCGCCGCCGAAGCAGAGATAGGTCTTGCCCTCCAGCTCCAGCACACTGCCCCGGCACACATGGTACACATTGCCGCCAAGGCTCTGCACCCTGCCGCCGAACAGCTCGGTCTCCGGGTACTGTGCCAGCAGGTCGTAGTTTTCGTGGCTGCCGTCCAGAAACAGCACCGTGTAAGGGCGCTTGCGCAGCCAGTCCAGCCGCTTGCGCTCTGCGGCGCTGCCGTCCCATACAAAGCCAAAATCCCCCAGCACCACCACGGTGTCCTTTTTGCCCAGCCAGCGCAGTTTACCCTGCTTGAAGCGCTGGATATCGCCGTGGGTGTCCCCTGTAAGATATACCATTCCTGCCCTCCCTGCCGGAGCGAAAGAACGGTGTAAAACACCGCAAGGCTCTTGTAACACCCCGGCAAACCTGTTATTATTATAGAACACAGCACTTTTGCTGCAAAATTGATCCTCCGGCGCGCTGTACCGCGCAGCCTTATTTAGTATATTTTATCGCTTTTTAAAGGAATTGTCCACATGAAACGTATTTTTGCACTGGTTCTTTCGCTTGTATTTCTGCTCAGCTGCCTTGTGCTGCCCGCCGGAGCCATGTTCGACCCCAGCCCGGTGTATCAGGTGCAGGCTGCAAGCGCCTATATCGTCAACACCGATACCAACATCATCGTCTACGATAAAGACAGCACGAAGCAGGTGTCTGCCGGCGGTCTGACCAAATATATGACCCTTGCCGTGCTGCTGACCAACTACGCCGACCAGCTGGACAACACCTTCCAGATGCCCTTTGCCATCTCGGACTATGTTTATAATACCAATAACGCAGATATGCGCTCCAACGAGACTTTCACCTACCGCGAAGCCATGTACGCCATGCTTACCCGCAACGCCAACGAGGCAGCCATGGGTGTGGCATACACCCTTTCCGGCGGCGATCTGGACGGCTGGGTGGCGCAGATGAACACCTTATCCAAGCGCATCGGCACCACCGCCAGCAGCTGGACGGACGCCTGCGGCATCGACAGCGGCAACACCACCTGCGCGGTGGATATGTACCTGATCCTGCGCTACCTGATGAGCTTTGACTCCTTTGTAGAGGTGTCCGGTGCACCCAGCTTTACCATGCCCGCCAAGGAGAAGCACCGCTCCTCCTCGGTGCTGGTCAGCCAGAACGCCGCGCTGAGCAAAGCCAGCGGCGGCAGCTACTACCGCAGCGCCATGCAGGGCGGTATGTGCAATGTGACTGCCTTTAAAAACGATACCGGCACCCAGAGCTATGTTTCATGGGGCAATAAGGACGGTGCCACCTATATCTTCTGCGTGATGGACAGCCCCGACAGCTGCGATACCCTTGGCTACGCCAACCGCCGTCCCGCCCTGTTTGAGACAGTCAAACTGATGGACTGGGTGTTCGACAGCTTTTCCATTCAGGCTGCGCTGGACACCGACCTGACCATTGCGGAGATCCCGGTAAAGTATTCCTCCGATACAGACACCTTGCAGCTGTACCCCAACGACAGCATGATGACCCTGCTGCCCTCCACCAGCGACGGCACCGTCACCCAGAAATACTTCCACCTGCCGGACTATGTCTGCGCGCCCATCCAGCAGGGCGATGTGGTAGGCACAGTGGAGCTGAAGCTGGCAGGCGAGACCATCGGCGTGGTGGATCTGATTGCCGGGCAGGACGTAGCCCGCAACCCGCTGCTGTTCGGGGTGGACAAGGTGAAGGAGTTCTTCACCAGCCTGTACCTGAAGGTGGTGCTGGTGCTCAGCCTGATCGCCGCCCTAATCTACGGGCTGTGGCTGCTGTGTGCCAACTGGAACCGCCGCAAACCCACTAAAAAGATCCACCGCCGCTATTGAACAGACGCAAAAATGCCCCGGCAGCCGCAAAGGCCGCCGGGGCATTCTGGTTGCGCCAGCAGGAGTCGAACCTACGATGGGGGAGTCAAAGTCCCCTGCCTTACCGCTTGGCGATGGCGCATCATGCAGTTAAGTATAGCATATTTTCTGCCGTTCCACAAGAGGGACACTGCATTTTTGCAGCCTTTTCCCCGCAGCACTTAGAGCGTTTGCGGCGTTTTTTGTCATTTTTTGGGCTTTTAGACGCTGTTTTTATGCTTTCCATTTCCTGCCATGTTTTTACGAAAGACAAGTTTTAAAGGATGCAATTTTCAAAAAATGCGGTCTATCGGGGCATAAAATTCATCTTGCAAGGGTAAAAATCGTTTTTGTCATAATTTTTATTATTTTTTCAGCCAAAAGCTGTATTTTTTGTTGCGGTTCTGGTACACTGGATGTGATAAATATAGATTGAAGAAACTTCTCCGCTGTCCGGGCTGCGCCCGGGTGGGGCAGGGTCTCCATCTTTGTGAAGGAAAGCGAGGGATCTCATGAAAAAATTCCTGAAAACGCTGGTGGTCGGGATCTGCCTGTTCACCCTGCTGTGCTGTGCGCTGCCGGCTGCGTTTGCTGCCGGCAACACTTCAGGGAGCAAAAAGGAACAGAACGTGTTCGCCATTGGTATGGATGCCCAAGGCGGCATCTGCTCTACTGTGGTAACCTACACGAACCTGTCCGGCAAACTGGAGAGCACGCCCGAGCAGCCTGCCATGACGGGCTACACCTTTGACGGCTGGTACACCGAGCCGGTGGGCGGCAGCAAGGTGACCACTTCCACCGTGTTCACCTCCGACGCTACCATCTACGCGCACTGGATCGCCAAGGCCGGTGCTTCCACCGTGCCGCAGCCCGCCACCCAGCCCGCCGCGATTCAGTGGCAGAAGTATGTAGGGCCCGCACTGGTAGCCGGTGCCCTGCTTACCACCCTGCTGGTCTCCACCATGTTCTGACCAACGCTGTAAAACGCATTGATACCAATGAAGAAAGGGATCTTACCATGTCTACTTCTACCATGAAACTGCCCGCCAGCTACGCCATGATCGACGCCGAGGAGATGACCTATCTGGACGGCGGTGCAAGCAGCGCCTACCAGTCCTTCCTGGACGTTGGCAAGGTGTTCAACTACATCGCCCGCATCTTCTCCGGTGCAAGCTCCATCATCAACAACGTCAACGTCATCTACCAGTCCTTTGTCTCGCTGAACAGCCTGCTGACCAGCTTTGGCAAGTAAAAGGCTGACCCCAAAGTCTGCATACGGGAGCCGCGCTTTTTTCGAAAAAGTGCGGCTCCCGTTTTTTCGTGCGCGCAGCAGTTCAGTACAGTAGCGTACAAAACTTCACATCTCAAAATTATGAACAAACTTTTTAAGTTTTTGGGGTTTTGCAGTCGTTTTTGGGGAAAAATACATAAAAAATACAAAAAATGCGATATTTTTTTGGCGTCATCTCTTGATTTTGTGTCTGTTTTGTTATATTGTTGTTACATGGGATGTGGTAAAATAAGGCAGCTTGTAAAGGAGCGTTTCCGCACCCATTGTACCCCGCAAAAACCGCGTCGGCAAGCGCATTTTAAGCCGTTTTTGTTAAGTATTTTCGTAGTTTACGAAAACCTTTTCGCTGGCTTGTACTTTATAGTTTGGGAGCTTGGACATACATGGCAGATCGTGAACTGCGGCGGATGCACCGCGCTGAATTGATAGAGATTATTTATGCATTGAAGCAGAGCGAGGATCAGCTCAAGGCGCAGAACGCCGCGCTTACCGCGCAGCTGCAGGACCGGCAGCTCCGGCTGGAAAAGGCCGGCTCCATCGCGCAGGCTGCGCTGGAGCTGAACAACGTGTTCGCCGCCGCGCAGGCCGCCGCCGATGACTATCTGCACTCGGTGCAGGCCAACCTTGCAGACACCGACGCCGCCGCTGCCAACACCCTTTCGCAGGCGCGCAGCGAGGCCAAACGCATTCTGGAGCAGGCACAGGCAGACGCCGACAGCCTGAAGGCGCAGACCCGGCAGGAATGCAGCGCCATGGTAGAGCAGGCCGAGCAGGAGGTGCAGCAGCGCTGGCAGACATTTGACCACAAGGCCAACGCGCTGCTGGACCAGTACCGCAGCGCCGACAGCCAGCCTTCGGAGGAAACATGAAAAAACGCGATATCCGGTTTGCTTCCATCCCCTCCACCGAGGAAGTGGCCGCAGAACGTGAACGTCTTGCGTACCAGAACCGCTACCAGCGGGTGCTGCGCAGTACGGTCTATATATTGGTGGTGGTGGCTGCAGCGGCTGTGCTGCTGGCTACGCTGTTTTTACCGGTGCTTCAGGTCTCCGGCGACAGCATGAACCCTACATTAAAGGATAAGGACATTATCCTGCTGGTAAAATCCGACCACATCCAGAACGGCGAGCTGTGCGGCTTTTACTGGCAGAACAAGCTTTTGATCAAGCGCATCATCGGGCAGCCCGGTGATGTGATCGATATGGACGTGAACGGCGTGGTCTCGGTAAACGGAGAGGTGCTGGACGAGCCCTATGTGGACGCGCTGACCGTGGGCGAATGCGACATCCGGTTCCCCTATCAGGTGCCGGAAAACCGCTACTTCGTGCTGGGCGACCACCGCTCCACATCCATCGACAGCCGCAGCAGCGTGATAGGCTGCGTGGAAAAAAGTCAGATCATTGGCAGGGTGTTTTTAAGGGTATGGCCCCTGTCCAGTTTCTCGTTGATCCATTGAGCCCGGGAGGAGGTACTCAAAGTTATGAACGACATCCTTAAAACCTACAAGGAGCAGTTCCGCGAAAACCGGCACACGCTGCGGCGCTACACCGCATTTGTGCTGGCGCTTGCCATGATCACCACCCTGTTCGTCAACTGGCAGCTGCATGGCGTAGGCATCTCTATGACCGCGCAGTACCAGTGCGGCGAGGTGGAGCACGCCCACACGGCGGATTGCTACGACAAAGTGCTGATCTGCGGCTACGCGGAAGGCGAGCTTGAAAATGCGGACGAAGTTGCCGCTGCCGAAGCTGCCGCCGCCAGTGCTGCCCAGAGCAGCGCCGAGGAAGAGATCATGCCGCTGGAGCTGGAGCCGCAGATCGAGTTTGTGCCCCACGAGCACACCGATGACTGCTACACCGAGGTGCAGACCCTGACCTGCCTGGAGGAAGAGCACGTCCACGATGACGACTGCTACGACCCCGAGGACGGCAGCCTGATCTGTGAAAAATTTGAGCATACCCACGATGAAAGCTGCTATACCACCGAGTACGAGCTGACCTGTGGTCTGCAGGACGGCGAGCTTGTGGAGCAGGTGGTAGAGCCCACCCAGACCGCCGAGCTGGTGGCCATGGCGGTGGCAGAGCCTGTGGCGCTGGAGCCGGTGGTGGACACTGTGGAGCCCATCTACCACCACCACACCGACGCCTGCTACGAGGAAGTGCTGGTGTGCCCTCTGCCGGAGCATCACCACACCGTAAGCTGCCTGAGCGATACCTCTGCCGACCTTGAGACCCCCGAGGAGTGGCAGGCCGCCAACGCCGAAGCCGTGATCACCGGCGAGTGGAACGAGGATCTGCTCAGCGTGGCAAAGACCCAGTTGGGCTACGAGCAGAGCGAGAAAAACTTCGAGATCGACCCGGCGGACGGCGTGACCCTGCGCTACTACTCCCGCTACGGTCAGTCCTATGGCAATGCCTACGGCGAGTGGGACGTGATGTTCCTTGCCTACTGCCTGAAGTACGCCGAGATTCCCCAAAGCGCCATCCCGCAGGAGGCCAGCGTGCTTGCCCTGCGCAGCTCCATGAGCGGCATGGACTGGCTGCTGGAAGAGGACGGCAGCGCCGCCCAGCCCGGCGACATCGTTATTTATAATAAGTACGTCACCCGCACCGTGGCTGTGGACAGCAGCGCCGACAGTGCAGAGCCGGATCTGGACGACCTGTTCAGCGTGGATGCAGAGTTTGAAAACAGCGCAGAGCTTGAGGGCTCCGGCGTTTCTGCGCTGGATGCAGCCCCCAGTGCTGACGACAGCACCGGCGCACAGGATACCGCAGCCACCTCCGGCACGCAGGACACTGTGCTTACCCCCGAGCCCGTTGACCCGCAGACGGAGCAGCCCGCCGAAAAGCCGGTGGACAGCGCCGACACCGCTGCACCCAGCACCGTGACCTCCGTGTCCGGCGCGGACACCCTTGCCCCCAGCGTGGTATCCCCCGCTGCTGAGCCGCAGACCACCACCGTGACCGACGCTTTGCCCGTGGAGACCGTGGGCATCGTGAGCAGTGTTGACGAGGATGCCGACACGCTGACCGTTATTTCCGGCGACGTGGACGGCAAGGTGGCTGAGGTAACACTGTTCAACACTGATGTGGAAAACGTTATTTCTGTGGCGTATGCGCAGATAGAGCTGAGCGAAGGCGATACCTCTTCGGATATTATTGAAATCGACCCGGTATTCTCCTGCTCTGTTACTACCGTATACGGCACTGTATCTGCTTCTGCGGTGCGTCCTTCCCGTTCCCGCGCTGCAAGGTACGCTGCACCCTCCACCTATGCAGCAGCTGCCGTGTCTGCTACTGCTGTTGATATGGGCACTCACATCACGAACGTTAGTGTTCAGGTTCCCGCCTACACGGACGGCAGCGGAAATGTGACCTCTTGGAAAGATGCAAACGGCATTGTGCGTCCCGGCCAGACCGTTAAGGTGCAGTTGAATTACGGTTTTCTTGCAAACGAAATCACTAGCGACAACCGCGTTGCAACCTACAAGCTCCCCAACGGTATTACGCTGTTGCCCAGTGTTTCACACTCCGGTAATATTACTTGGCATGACAGTACCACCGGTAAAAATGTTATCGTTGGCACCTACGCTATAGATGGTGACACCGTCACGTTTACTTACAATGAGGAATTTGCCGACGGCAAAGCCTTTGACGGTGATTTTGAGTTTAAGGCTTCTGTCTCCTCTGATTCCTCCATGGAAAACCAAGAAATCAATTTTGGCGGCACGACCGGTTCTGTTACCATCAAAAAAGAGGATCTGACCCACGATCTTTCTCTTTCCAAGAATGTGCAGAAAGACGAAGCCGGAAAAGAACTGATCAAATTCGATTCGGCAACAAAGACGCTTGATATCGCCTATGAAGTGGTTGCAAAAACCACAAACGGCACCGGTACTACCGTAGATATTACCGACTTCTTTGATACCGTAAATTCTTCTCTTCCCAGCAACGCTACCTATCGGCAAGATACGATCAAGCTGATAAAGATTGCTGCGGATGGCACCGAAAAGGATGTCACAACGGACTATCAAAGCAAACTTACCGTAGGCACTGAGCTCAAATACGATGCTCTGCCCGAACTGAAAGCCGGTGAGCAATACGTTCTGCGGTATCACGCCACCATTCCTGTTAATGATAATTACACCTATAAAGCCATCAATAAGGTAAAGGCTGAGTTCGACGGCAAAGACAGTTCCACGAGCAAGGAGGTCAAAAACACCGAGCCGCGTCTTACCAAGAGCGGCAACTATGACGCCAACAGCCGCATCATCACTTGGACAGTCAAGATCAACAACCCCTATGGAGAGGATCTCCGCGGCAAAACCTTTAAAGATTTTCTGCCTGCCGAACTGGAGGTCGTAGATGTAGTTAAAATTCAGCGCGGCTACTATAGCGAAGACATTAAGCCCGTCTCTGCTGCGGATTTCAAGAAAGATAAATACGCCTACACCTTCCCGACAGATTTGGCGCATGGTCCGGAAACTGAATCGTTCTACACGATTGAAATCAAGACGAAAGTTCCTGACAACACCCCAGTCGGTACTACCTATACAAATACGGCTGATTTTGATGGCAGCGGCGCTTCCGGTGATGTTACGGTGACCGACCGCAGCTCCTATCTCAACAAGAGCTGGTCTACGGCAGAGGACTTGGAAACCGGCAAGAAAAAGCTGACTTGGCAAACCTCGGTCTCCATCCCTACTGGTTGGAACGAGATCACCCTTACGGATACGATCCACGATGCCGAGGTAAATGGCACAGAGCAGGACGACACACATTATGCGGTCTTGTCCGAGTTGAAGGCTGAGATCAACGCGAACTTGCACCTGACCCTGTTCAATTCCTCCGAAACCGTCACAATGGCAAATGCGTCTGAGCATCATGTCACGTTTACCGTCACCTATTATGACGAATATGGTAATCAGACTACTAACAATGATGCCCATGTGACCAAGTTTACCATCACCGCCAAGCTGGCCGATGGCCAAACGCTGGATGCCACCAGCATGGTGCTGAGCAGCTACCATACCGTTGCCGACATCAGTAATGCAGGCATAGAAGAGCCGTGGCGGTTTGTAAACACTGCCGCTTCCGGTGATAAGACCTCCGATGCCAGCTACACCTATAAAAAGCCCAAGGAAGCAAAGCTTGAAAAGTTGGTCTATAATGAAAACAATTTTGATGCAGCTGGCAGCAAGATCAGTGAACTGGATTACAAAAAGAACAACGGTAAGATCTACTATGAGTTGACCATCCCCACCTCACTTACCTGTAAGGATTTGCTGACTACGAAAGATTTGGAGATCACCGATACCCTGCCTGCTGGTGTTACCTTTGACATAAGTAATGTCATCACGGTCGGTGCACTCTCTCTTAACGACGATGGTTCTGTGCCGCATCAAAGTTGGCTTGCTCAAACAATTCATGGTTCTGACGGCAGGCCAGACTATAAGATTTCGACATCCGAAAACTTTGATGTATCGAAGAATTCTATTGGCGCAACCGACACCGACCGTACGATCACTTTTACGATCAAGAGCGGCTATAACGTTTCTGCTAAACCGCAGGTTTTCTATATCCGCTACTGGGTCAGCGTTGCGGAGGACGCTTCTTGGGACGATCTTCGTACGGAAAACAAGTACCGCAACAGCGCAGAATGGAACGGCGATAAGGCAGAAACGGAAACCACCGTCAAACGCAGCTATGAAAAGCTTTATAAGACCGGCACTATCGTCGATGAAGGCACCGATGACACCGGCAATAAGCTTGCGACCAAGAAGATCAACTACAGCGTTGTTATCAACCCCACCGGCGCTAAACTGCTGACCACCAGCAACACCCTGACCCTGACGGATACGCTTAGCTTTGAGCCCTCTGCCAACACCTCTGCTGAGCTGGATCTGAGCTCGATCCATCTGTACGGTGTGACCCTTGATACTGGCGGCAACATTGTTGCAGACCATACAAATGAGATCGGCCATGATCGGTTTACGGCAACCTACGACAGCCCCAGCCACACCATGACCGTCACCGTCCCGGATGAACTGGCTTGTGTGCTGGAATACACCTATCAGATCTCTTATCCTTCCTCTACGGAGGTAACCGTTAAAAACCATGCAAACCTCTCCGGTCTGGAAGAGAAATGGGTCGATACTCATGTTGTGAATTATGATTCTTCGGCTACCGTCCGGTTCAGCAAGTTTGACCTGAACAAGGTGGATTCCAACGATTATCTGGTCACACTTCCCGGTGCAACTTTCCAGCTTGCAAAGTACAATAAAACAACAGGTAAGTTTGAAGAGGTTTGCACGCTGAAAACAAACGCTTCCGGTCAGATCAATTTCAGCCTGCAGGGTTCTTCTGCAACAGTGGAGATCATCACTGAGAGCAGTGCCCAGCTGCTTTGCAATACGCTCTACCGTATTGTAGAGACGGATGCCCCCACCGGCTATGCGCTTAGCAAGAGCCCGATCTACCTGCTGTGGGGTGCATCTTCCAACACAAAGCGAGCTGACGCGTTTAATGCTGCTACCGGTGAATCTTTTATCCATGATGCTTCGGAGTACGATAAACGGCTTAACTGCAACGATGTAACCTACCTTGCCCGTGGTGAAAGTAGTGCTGTGTATATGCCCAACACCGCTAACAGTATTACGGTTGCCAAGCATTGGCTGGATACGGACGGCAAGACAGAGCTTGCTCTGGACAAGGTCAACTCCACCTACACTGCAACCGTAGAGCTGCGGCGCAAGAGTTACCAGTATGGCAGCCAAAAGCCTGATGATTGGGTTAAGACCGTCACCTTGAATAATTCCAACAACTGGAACTATAGCTGGAACGATCTTCCTTTGACTGATCCCGCTGACAGCAGTATCACCTACAAGTACTACGTTGAGGAAACAGCTTGTTCCGGTACGTTTAAATACGACCTGAACAACACCGGCATCACCGGCGGCACCATCCTGCTTTACAATCAGGTGCCCGAGGATGCTAACTACGAACTTCCCTCTACCGGCGGGTCCGGTACACTCCCGTACACAGCCGTGGGCGGCACAATGATGCTGTCTGCTCTGGCATATAGCTTTATCCACCGCAAGCGCAGACGCGAAGGGAGGGCAGATGACTAAACTGCAAGTCTTCCCTGCTGGCTGGCCGGGGCTTATGCCCCGCCCGCACGGTGCAAGGTTTACGCGATAAACCGAACAAAAACCACACACCTACCCCCCCTGTGCAAAAATGCAGGGGGCGGCAAGGGGCAAAAAAAAGAAAGGGGCTTTTTCCATGAAGAAAGCAATGAAGAAACTCATGGCTGCGCTGCTGGCAGTTGCTATGGTTTGCGCCATGGCGATCCCGGCGTTTGCAGATGGTACTGGCAGCAACACGCTTACGATCAATGGCACTACTGAAGGCCATACCTATGAAGCCTATCAGGTGTTTACCGGCGATTTGAAAGGCAGTGTTCTGAGTAACATCGTTTGGGGTGACGGCATTAATGGCGATGACATTCTTAATGATGCTGGCTTGCCTTCCACTCTGCGCGGTTTCTCTTCTGCGACTGCACTTGCTGCTGAGCTTGCCAAACTGTCCCCTAGCTCTGACGAGGTCAACGCTTTTGCCGAAGTCGTCAGCAAGCACCTCACTGCAAATAAGTACACTTCTACTGAATCTAGTACAACTTATACCATTAACAACCTGCCCGATGGCTACTACTTCATCAAGGACGCAACTGTTTCTATGCCTGTAGGTGCAACCTACAGCCGTTATATGCTGAACATTGTGCAGAGCATCACCATCAAGGCAAAAGATACCTCTGTCACGCTCGATAAGCAGATCAAGCACAATGAGACCGGCGAATGGGGTGTTGTGGGTGATAACCAGATCGGTGATACTGTTGAGTTCCGCACTATTACCACTGTTCCCGATGCTACCGGTTACACTAGCTACACCTATGAGATCCACGATACCATGTCCCCGGAGCTGACCTCTAAGGTCAAGACCGCTGCTGACATTACCATTAAAGTCAATGATTCCACTGTGCTGGACGCTGCTTACTACAGCGTTACGGTTGATCCTACCAATAGCAACAAATTTACCGTTTCTGTTAAGATTATCGACGCCGTTAAAGCTGGTGTACTTCACGCTAACGATAAGCTCTACACTTACTATACCGGCGTTCTGAATGAATCCGCTAAGATTTACGATAAAGGTTGTCAGGATAACGAAGCTTATCTGGAATACAGCAACAATCCTACCTCTGGTGGCACTGGCGAAACTCCTAAAAAGAAGGTCTATGACTGGACGTTCAAGGTCGATGCGACCAAGGTTGACGGTGCAAATCCCGACACGAAGCTGGAGGGTGCAGTGTTCGTTCTTTCCAAGGTGAGCGGTTTGGATCTGGAGCCCAACAAGAACGGTAATCCCACTAAAAATCTGGACAAACTGATCGAGCTCGTAGATAACAATAATGGCACTTATACAGTTGCCAATACCACTACCACTACTACTTATACCATGACTACCCCTACTGGCGGTAAGATCTCTATCAAGGGTCTTGATGACGAGACCAAATATTATCTGTACGAGACGAAAGCACCCGATGGTTATAACGCTCTGACCGCTCCGGTGGAGATCAAGATCACTGATAACACCTATGATATTATCGGTAATCAAATTGTCACTCAGCCGAATGTTGTAGTCAACGAATATAATGCTACTAGCGGTGTGGGCTTTAATGTTGAGAACAACGCCGGCACCACCCTGCCCGGCACCGGCGGCATCGGCACCACCATCTTCTATGTGATCGGCGGCGGCCTGATGGTTGCTGCAGCCATCCTGCTCATTACCAAAAAGCGCATGGAGAACCGCTAACTTCTCCTTTTCCCCCGCACAGAGCGGGGCTGCAAAGCCCCCTGCTCTGGTCCTGAAACTATAACGTTAGGGAGTAGCCCATGAAAAAGAACAAAAGCACCATTATACTGATCCTCGTCTTTTTCGTGGGTCTATCCGTGATGTTATACCCCACCATCAGCGATTACGTCAACCAGCGCAACCAGTCCCGCGCGGTGGCAAGCTACGCGCAGGACGTGGACAACATGACCGATGCGGATTACAGCGGATACTTTGACGCCGCCGATGCCTTTAACGCACAGGTAGCCGCCAACGAGTACGCGCTCTACCGCCCGGATCAGCTTACCGGCTACGCCGACACGCTGGATATTACCGGCACGGGCATTATGGGTTACATCACCATCTCCAAAATAGGCGTGGAGCTGCCCATCTACCACGGCACCAGCGACAGCGTATTGCAGATCGCCGCAGGCCATTTGGAGGGCACCAGCCTGCCGGTGGGCGGCGCGTCCACCCACGCGGTCATCTCGGCGCACCGCGGCCTGCCCAGCGCAAAGCTGTTTACCAACCTTGACCAGCTGGAAGTGGGCGATACCTTTACCATCACCGTGCTGGATCGGGTGCTCACCTACGAGGTGGACAAAATTTCCATCGTGCTGCCCACCGAGACCGACGAGCTGCTGGTCACTGAAGGCAAGGATTACGTCACCCTGATGACCTGCACCCCCTACGGCATCAACACCCACCGCCTGCTGGTACGCGGTCACCGCGTGGAGACCCCGGATCAGTACAAGCACATCCGTGTTACTGCCGAAGCGCTCAAGATAGAGCCTATCATTGTTGCGCCCGTCATGGCGCTGCCCATGCTGCTGATCCTGCTGATCGGTATGCTGCTTTCCACACGCAAACGCAAGAAAACAAGAGGTGAAGAACATGAAAAGCATTGATCTGCGTCATCGTCTGGCAGCTGTGCTGCTGGCTGTGTGCCTTGTGGTATGCTGCGCCCTGCCGGCGTTTGCCACCAGTGCCAGCCTTGTGTCCGGGCGGCTGGGCTCGCTCCACGTCCGTCTGTACGACACCCACAACGATGTGCCCCTGCGCGGCGGCGAGCTGACCTTGTATCAGGTTGCCGCCGTCAAGCGCACCGGCGGCAGCCTGTCCTACGCCTATACCGGCGATTTTACGAGCTGCGGCGTGCCGCTGGGCGATCTTTCCGACAGCACGCTGGCTGACCAGCTGGCAAAGTATCTGCCCACCGTGCCCGCCGTTGCCGCCCAGCAGAACGTTGACGAGGAAGGCTACGCCGACTTTACCAAGCTGCCGCAGGGGCTGTATCTGGTCATGCAGACCGAGGCTTCCCACGGCTACGAAGCCATCAAGCCCTTCCTTGTGTCCATTCCCCTGCCGGATGGCGACAGCTGGATCTACGATGTGGACGCCACCCCCAAGGTAGGCGCTACCATCCCGGATACGCCGGAGACCCCGCCGGACACCCCCGAAACGCCCCCAGACACCCCTGACACTCCCCCGGATACGCCGGACACGCCGCCGGACACCCCCGATACCCCGGAGCAGCCGGATACCCCTGACACGCCGGTAAGCCCCGGCACACCGGATAACCCGGTAAGTCCCGGCAACCCGGACAATCCCGTAAGCCCCGAGAACCCGGATAACCCGGTCTCCCCTTCCAACCCGGATAAGCCTGTTCTGCCCCAGACCGGTCAGCTGAACTGGCCTGTGCCGGTGCTGGCCTGCAGCGGTGTGCTGCTGTTTGCCGTCGGCTGGGTTCTGAACCGTCAGGGCAAAAAGGAACACTGAACCCTACTCCCTTCCAGCACGGCGCGCCGTGCCCTCTCCCCCGCAAGGGGGAGTTTTTTTGTACCCTCTTCCCTGCCGGGCACAGTACCCCTTCCGTCTTGCCGCTTCGCGGCAATCCACCTTCCCCAAGGGGACGGCTTTTGGCGGTGAAGGCAAAGATCACGGCATTGCCAAAGGCGTCCCCTTGGGGGAGCTGGCACGGCGCAAGCCGTGACTGAGGGGGTACACGCAAAAGAGCCGCTGTACAAAAAGTACAGCGGCTCTTGATTTATGCAATCCGTATTATGTTTTACTGCTGCTGAGCGGCCTTTTTGGCTTCCAGTGCCAGAATGGCATCGCGGCGGCTCAGGTTGATGCGGCCCTGCTGATCGATGTCGGTCACCTTGACCACGATGGCATCGCCCACGGCAACCACGTCCTCTACCCGCTCCACGCGCTTGGTGTCCAGCTTGGAGATATGCACAAGGCCTTCCTTGCCCGGAGCGATCTCCACAAAGGCACCAAAGTTCATCAGGCGGGTCACCTTGCCCTTGTAGATGGCACCGATCTCGGGGTCCTCCACAATGGTCTTGATGGTAAAGATGGCGCGCTTTGCGTCCTCCTGATCCACGGCGGAGACGAACACATGGCCGTCCTCCTGCACGTCGATCTTGCAGTTGCAGGTGGCGCAGATGTCCTGAATGACCTTGCCGCCCTTACCGATGACGTCCTTGATCTTGTCGGTGGGGATCATCATGCTGAACATCTTGGGTGCCCAGCGGCTCAGCTCCTGACGGGGCTGGGCGATCACGGGCTTGATGATCTCGTCCAGAATATACAGCCGACCCTTGCGGCACTTCTCGAAGGCCTCGGCAATGATGTCGTAGGTCAGGCCGTCGATCTTGATGTCCATCTGGATGGCGGTAATGCCCTTGCGGGTGCCGCCGACCTTAAAGTCCATATCGCCGTGGAAGTCCTCCACGCCCTGAATGTCCAGCATGGTCATCCAGCGCTCGCCCTCGGTGATCAGGCCGCAGGAAATGCCCGCAACCGGAGCCTTGATGGGCACGCCTGCGTCCATCAGTGCCAGCGTAGAGCCGCAGATGGAAGCCTGAGAGGTGGAGCCGTTAGAGCTGAGCACCTCGGACACGCAGCGGATGGTGTAGGGGAACTCCTCCAGAGAGGGCAGCACCGGCACCAGAGCACGCTCGGCCAGTGCACCGTGACCGATCTCGCGGCGGCCGGGGCTGCGCGGTGCGCGTGCCTCGCCCACGGAATACGGCGGGAAGTTATAGTGGTGGATATAGCGCTTGGTCTGCTCGTCGGTCAGATCGTCCATCAGCTGGTTGTCCTTGGTGCCGCCCAGCGTGCAGGTGGTAAGCACCTGCGTCTGGCCACGGGTGAACATACCGGAGCCGTGCACGCGGGGCAGGATGCCCACCTCTGCGGCCAGCGGGCGGATCTCGTTGATGCCGCGGCCGTCCACGCGCTTGCCCTCATCCAGCAGCCAGCGGCGCACCACGAACTTCTGCATCTTGTAGCTTACCAGATCCAGATCGGCAGCGGACAGGTCGGGGTATTCCTCGGCGATCTTGTCCATGATGGGCAGCAGGGCTGCGTCACGCACATTCTTGTCGTCGGTGTCCATAGCGGCCTTGAAGTCGTCCAGATACTTGTTCTGGATGGCGTGGAACACGTCCATATCCAGCCCCACAACCTGAAAATCGATCTTCGGCTTGCCGCGCTCGGCCACGATCTTGTTGATGAACTCGATGATCTTCTTGATCTCAACGTGTGCGGTCTTGATGGCGGTCAGCATGGTGTCCTCGTCCACCTCGTTGGCGCCGGCCTCGATCATCACGATCTTGTCCATGGTGGCGGCAACGGTCAGGGCAAGGTCGCTCACCTTGCGCTGCTCCTGCGTGGGGTTCAGCACGATCTCGCCGTCAACCAGACCCACCTGCACGCCGCCGATGGGGCCGTTCCACGGGATATCGGACACGGCGGTCACCAGAGAAGCGCCGATCATGCCGGCGATCTCGGGGCTGCAATCCGGGTCAAGGCTCATGACGGTCATGGTGATGCACACGTCGTTGCGCATCTCCTTGGGGAACAGCGGACGCATGGGGCGGTCCACCACGCGGCTGGTCAGGATGGCGCGCTCGCCGGGGCGGCCCTCACGGCGCATAAAGCTGCCGGGAATGCGGCCTGCGGCGTAGAGCTTTTCCTCGTACTCCACGTTCAGCGGGAAGAAATCCACGCCCTCGCGGGGCTTGGGGCTCATGACCACGTTGCACATCACGCAGGTCTCGCCGTAGCGGATCAGTGCGCTGGCATTGGACAGGCCACACATCTTGCCCATTTCAACCTTGAACGGGCGGCCGGCCAGCATGGTTTCGTAGACCTTGAAGTTGTCAAAGGTCTCTTTGCGGGAACCAAATTCGATTGCCATTGTTTCTGCCTCCTTGTTTTTCGGATCGTTCTATCCAAAAAGCCGTGGCGTGCGCATTATAGCAATAAATCCAGCGTCCCTGCCCGCAGGCACGGGCGTTCGATTTACTGCTGCAATACGCTGCCACCGCTATTTTGTGCGCATGGGATACATGGAGCTATACATAAAGCAAAGGGCAGGTACCATTGCGGTACCTGCCCTCCGTTAAAATTACTTACGCAGACCCAGAGTTGCGATCAGAGCACGGTAACGCTCGATGTCCTTCTTCTGGAGATAAGCCAGCAGATTGCGGCGACGGCCAACCATCTTCAGCAGACCGCGGCGGCTGTGGTGATCGTTAGGGTTCTTCTTCAGGTGCTCGTTCAGCTCGTTGATGTGAGCGGTCAGCAGAGCGACCTGAACCTCGGGGGAGCCAGTGTCCTTCTCGGTCAGAGCGACTTTGGCCATAACTTCCTGCTTATTCATAATACAGTACCTCTTTCAAGTAATTTATCTGCCTATGGCACAGCGACGGGAAACGGTTCTCCCAAAAGCGGGCATACTCCCAGCCCCGTGCCACGGTAACAGATACAGTATACCAGATTGCACAGCAGATTGCAAGAAGATTTTTGTCCGCAAGCCTTAATTTTTTACAATGCCGCCCCAGTACAGCTGCACCTCCGGCAGCTTCTTTTTGCGCAGCAGAAACACGGTGGGGATCAGGTACACCGCCACCGACAGCAGCCGCGAAGCATCGTAGCCGCTTACGCTCTCGGCCACGCTGGTGGTGCCGTACAACCCGCCGATGAGCATGGCGGCAATGTCCATGGCGCTGTGCAGGAACACCGTTACCCACAAATTGCCGGTGCGGAAGTAGATGGCGGCCAGCATCACGCCCAGCGAAGCCGCAAACACGCACTGCATCAGCACGCCAAAGGGTTCCGAGCCGAGCAGGTTGCTCAGGTGTGCCGCACCGAACAGCACGCCGGACACAAGACAGGCCTTCCACACCCCGGCGCGGGCGGTGCCGTAGCGCTCCAGCAGGGTCTGGGCGATGATGCCCCGGAACACCAGCTCCTCGGCCACGCCCACAAGGATCATGTTCAGCAAAAAGGTCAGGATGCGGGGCAGCGGCAGCAGCGGCGTGTCCGGGCGGCCAAAGGCCAGCGTCCCAAAAAACGTGTACCCGATGAAGAACAGCGGGTACATCCCCACCAGCAGCCCGTTCAGAAAGCCGCAGCCGCGCCGGCGCAGCAGATCCAGCCTGCCGGTGCGGGTCAGCAGCAAAAGTGCCACCGCCAGCCCGACAGCTTCCTGCACAGAGCCAAACAGATAGCCGTCCATGGTGTCAAAGTCCGCGCCTGCCGCTGCCAGCACGATGGTAGCCAGCAGGCTGAACACGACCATGCTGCCAAGGAACAGCACCTCGGACAGGATACAATAAAGAATGGGGTGCGCGGTGCGCAGCCGTTTGAGCATAAGTACAGCCCTCCCTATCAATGATAGCCCTATTCTACCACGATTCCCCCAAAAGCGATAGGGCGAAAATAAAGCGTGCCGCCGGGGTATCGGGGAACTGTGAACGGCCTGCAGCATCTTTTTACAGAAAGTTCATGTAAAAGCGGGCTAAAATAGCCTTGCAGGTTTGACGTGTCTGCCGCTTTGGTGTATCATATACTTGTATTGTTATGCGCGATCCCGGGCGCATCACAGCCCGATTTTTAAGATTTATGAGGTGTGACCTATGTCCCTTGTTGAAAAACTTTTTGGCAGCTTCTCTGACCGGGAGCTGAAAAAGGTAAATCCCATCACCAAACAGGTGCTGGCGCTGGAACCCAAGTATCAGGCCATGTCCGATGCCGACTTGCAGGCGCAGACTGCCGCCTTTAAGCAGCAGCTGGCCGAGGGCAAAACGCTGGATGACATCCTGCCGGATGCCTTTGCCGTCTGCCGCGAAGCCGCATGGCGTGTGCTGGGCATGAAGCATTTCCCCGTGCAGGTGACCGGCGGCATTGCCCTGCACCGCGGCGATATTGCCGAGATGCAGACCGGTGAGGGCAAGACCCTTGTGGCTACCCTGCCCGCCTACCTGAACGCCCTGACCGGCGAAGGGGTGCACATCGTTACCGTCAACGACTATCTGGCCAAGCGCGACAGCGAGTGGATGGGCAAGCTCTACCGCTGGCTGGGGCTGACCGTTGGTCTGATCGTGCAGGGCATGGACGGCGACGCCCGCCGGGATGCCTACAACGCCGATATCACCTACGGCACCAACAACGAGTTCGGCTTTGACTACCTGCGCGACAACATGGTGACCTATAAGGCCAACATGGTGCAGCGCGGCCACGCCTACGCCATCGTGGACGAGGTGGACTCCATCCTGATCGATGAGGCCCGCACGCCTCTGATCATCTCCGGCCGCGGCGAAGATTCTTCCAGCCTGTACACGCAGGTGGACCGCTTTGTGCGCACCCTGCACAAGAGCGTGGTGGTGGAGCTGGAAGATAAGGTCTCCACCGATGAACAGGCCGATGGTGATTACGTTGTGGACGAAAAGCACAAGACCTGTACCCTGACCGCCGCCGGCATCAAAAAGGCTGAAGCCTATTTTAAGGTAGAGAACCTTGCCGCCGCCGAGAACATGACCCTTGCCCACCACATCGATCAGGCTATCAAGGCCTACGGCGTGATGCAGCGGGACATCGACTATGTGGTCAAGGACGGTCAGGTCATCATCGTGGACGAGTTCACCGGACGCCTGATGATCGGCCGCCGGTACAACGAGGGTCTGCATCAGGCCATCGAAGCCAAGGAGGGTGTGAAGATCGCCGCCGAGAGCAAGACGCTGGCCACCATCACCTTCCAGAACTACTTCCGTATGTACAAAAAGCTGTCCGGTATGACCGGTACTGCCCGCACCGAAGCCACCGAGTTCACCGAGATCTACGGCCTGAACATCGTCAGTGTGCCCACCAACCGCCCGGTGCAGCGCAAGGACTACCCGGACGCCATCTACAAGACCGTAGAGGGCAAATACCGCGCCGTCATCGAGCAGGTGATGGAGTGCCACAAAAACGGTCAGCCCGTGCTGGTGGGTACTGTCAGCGTGGAAAAGAGTGAGACGCTCGCCAAAATGTTACAGCGCCACACCCGGGATTTCAACGTGCTGAACGCCAAGAACCACGAGCGCGAAGCCGAGATCGTAGCGCAGGCCGGTAAAAAGGGTGCCATCACCATCGCCACCAACATGGCAGGCCGCGGTACCGATATCATGCTGGGCGGCAACGCCGAGTTCATGGCAAAGGCCCAGATGCGCAAGGAGCACTTCTGCGAGAACCTGCTCAGCCCCGAGACCCCGCAGGACGCCGACCCGGCAGCCGTGGAGCTGCTGCTGACCGAAGCCAACGGCCACGGCGAGACCACCGATGCCAACATTCTGGCGGCACGTCAGCGTTTTGACCAGCTGTACGCCCAGTACAAGCCCGCCATCGACGCCGAAGCCGACGAGGTGCGCGCCGCAGGCGGCCTGTTCATCATCGGTACCGAGCGCCACGAGAGCCGCCGTATCGACAACCAGCTGCGCGGCCGTGCCGGCCGTCAGGGCGACCCGGGCGCTTCCCGCTTCTACCTGAGCCTTGAGGACGACCTGATGCGCCTGTTCGGCGGCGACCGGGTGTCCGGCCTGATGAACACTCTGAAGATCGACGAGGACACCCCCATCGAGAACCGCATGATCACCAATACGCTGGAAAGCGCCCAGAAGAAGCTGGAGGGCCGCAACTTCGAGATCCGTAAGAATGTGCTGAAGTACGATGATGTGATGAACCAGCAGCGTGAGATCATCTACGGGCAGCGCCGCAAGGTGCTGGACGGCGAGGACATCAGCACCGAGATGCACAAGATGCTGCGGGAGAACATTGATTCCAGCTGCGCCCAGTTCCTTTCCGGCGATGTGAAGGACGAGTGGGATTTTGGTGCGCTGCGCCGCCACTATCAGGGCTGGCTGACCACTGATGCCGACTTCCACTACACTGTGGCAGACTTTGACAATCTCTCCCAACAGGGCATTGCCGATATGCTGTACGACCGCGGTATGCAGATCCTGCAGGCCAAGGAAGTGCGCTACGGCGCACCCGTTATGCGCGAGCTGGAGCGCATCTGCCTGCTCAAGTGCGTAGACCGCCAGTGGATGGACCACATCGACAACATGGACCAGCTGCGGCAGGGCATCGCGCTGCGCGGCTACGGTCAGAAGGACCCGGTGGTGGAATACCGCATCGAGGGCTTTGATATGTTCGACCAGATGGTGGATTCCATCCGGGAGTCCAGCGTCAAGATGCTGCTGACCATCGAGCTGCGCGCCGCCGGTGCCGCCCCCAAGCGGGAGCAGGTGGCAAAGCCCACCGGCGAAGGCTTTGTGCCCGGCAACGGTGCACCCGGCGTCAAGGGCAGCCCCAAAGGTCAGCCGGTGCGTGTGGTCAAGATTGGCCGCAACGACCCCTGCCCCTGCGGCAGCGGCCTGAAGTTCAAAAAGTGCACCTGCGCCCAGTATCACCCCAATGGCAATAACGGCGGGGAAGAATAACTGTAAGGCAAAGCCCTCCCTGCCGTGGCCGAGAGGGTTTTCCGCATAAATTCAGAGGGAGTTGATTTTACAATGATCGCACCGGAAAAACTGTTGGAATCCGCCAAGGCGCTGGAGCCCCAGCTGCAGGAGTGGCGGCGCACGCTGCACCGTCACCCGGAGGTGGGCTTTGACCTGCCCCAGACCAAGGCACTGGTCAAAAAGGCGCTGACCGAGATGGGCTACACCCCGCAGGACTGCGGCAAGTGCGGCGTGGTGGCGCTTGCAGGGGGCAAGCGCCCCGGTAAGGTGATCCTGCTGCGGGGCGATATGGACGCTCTGCCCCTGCAGGAGGAATCCGGCGAGGAGTTTTCCTCTGAGCTGCCCGGCAAGATGCACGGCTGCGGCCACGATATGCACACTGCCATGGTGCTGGGTGCAGCCAAGCTGCTCAAGGAGCACGAGGACGAGATCGAGGGCACGGTAAAGCTGGAGTTCCAGCCCGCAGAGGAGATCTTTCAGGGCTCGCTGGATATGATAAACAGCGGCCTGCTGGAAAATCCCAAAGTGGACGCAGCGGTCATGTTCCATGTGCTGGCCGGGATGCCCCTGCCCGCCGGTATGGTGCTGGTGCCGGGCGGCGGCATCACCATGGCCAGCTGCGAGCAGTACCACATCGTTGTGCACGGCAAGGGCGGGCATGGCTCCATGCCCAACGCCTGCATCGACCCCATCACCGCAGCGGCGCACATCCACATTGCCCTGCAGGAGATCAACAGCCGCGAGCTGGACCCCGCCGGGTTCGGTGTATTCACCACCGGCCGGTTCGAGGCAGGCAAGGCTTCCAACGTCATCCCGGATACTGCCGATATGTGGGGCACTATCCGCACCGTAGACCCGGAGCAGAAGGTCAGCGCCCTTATCCACCAGCGCATGACCGAGATTGCGCAGGGCGTGGCCACCGCCTACCGCTGCACCGCCGAGGTGGAGTTCAGCGATTACTGCCCCTGCATGGTAGTAGACACCCCGCTGGCAGGCAATGCCCTGACCTATATGACCGAGCTGCTGGGCAAGGGCGCCATGGACATGACCCCGCTCACCGGCGGCAAGCCCGGCGGCGGCAGTGAGGATTTTGCCTTCGTCAGCCATGAAGTGCCCACCGTGAGTATGTTCTTAGCCGCAGGCAACGCCAAGGAGGGCTACACCTACGGCCAGCACCACCCCAAAGTGCGCTTTGACGACAGCATCCTATACCGCGGCACAGCAGCCTACACCTATATGGCGCTGCGCTGGCTGGCAGATCACCAGTAAACAGCAAAAGTGCCGGAAACGACCTTGATCGTTTCCGGCACTTTTTTTGTTATATCAGCCTTGCCCCGGCGTGGGGCAGGCTTTCTGCACCAAGGCTTTGCAGCTTTTGGGGCAGGGCGGCAAGGTCGCCGCCGGTATAGTACCAGCCCGCAGCCAGTGCTGCCAGTGCCAGCAGCAAAAGCACTGCCAGCGCCTTGCCCAACCTGCGGCGCTTCGGGCGCGGCGGCACGAGCGGTACAGCCGTGAGGGCGGCAGGCATCAGAGCTGTATCCGGTACTGCTTTACCGTAGGGCTGCCAGCTTGTGCCCCCTGCCTGCGGCAGACCGCAGGCAGCGCGGCGCAGCATATCCAGCAGCCACAGCCCGGGGTTCTCCTCCGGCGATACGCACCGCAGCCAGCAGCCCTTTTTGCCGCCCACCAGCAACAGCCGACTGTGGGGCAGTTCCACACAGCCCACCGCCAGCGCGGCACCGGTCAGCCGCTGCATGGCCTGCACCCGCGCCAGTGTGCGGGCAGGCTCTGCCTGCGGTGCTTTGCGCAGCTTGCGGCTGAGCCGGGCGTTGAGTGCGGCATTGGCATAGCTCATAGCACCAAAATCGAACACTTTTTCTGCACCGGGAAGGTTTTCCAGCCGGGTCTCCAGCAGCGCCCCGGCGGCGGCATCGCTGCACACCAGCAGCTTGCGGTGCTGTTCCAGTGCCTGCACTGCGGCGGCGGCAAGGGTCTGCTCTCCTTCCCCGTACAGCGCCGGGGCAAGGCTTGTCCGCAGCAGCTGTACCGCCCGGTGCAGCTGCTGCGGGGTGCTGCTTTGCAGCGCCACCAGTGTTTCCGCGCCCCGGGTGCGGCAGTGCACCGTGCCCTGCCAAGTGTCCGGCAGGGCTGCCACAGCCTTTTGCACGGTCTGCTCCTGTGTACCGAACAGCCGCAGTACGCAGCCTGCCGGGCGCTCTTCCTTATTTGTCATGACGCATCCCCCCTGCGGCCGCAGGGGCCGCTCTCACTCTGCCCGCAGGGTCTCGTCCAAGGCGGTCAGGGCGGCGGGGTCATGCTGTGCGCTTTCGGTCAGCACCTGCGTACCGGTCGGGGTCTTGCCCTGTGCCAGACGCAGCGCCAGTTCCAGCGCAGTCTGTGCGGCGCGGGCGCGGATGAGCGCACGGTCCGGGCGGGAGACGAACAGCTTTTTCACATACACTTTGTCTCCCCGGGCAGCGCCCAGATACACCGTGCCCACAGGCCGGACGGCATCGCCGCCGCCGGGGCCCGCCAGACCGGTAACGCTGACCGCGATATCCGCACCGGCGGCTTTTGCCGCGCCCAGCGCCATCTGCGCCGCCACGGGAGCCGACACCACATTATATTGCGCAATGACCGCCGGGTCTACCCCGACAAGCTTCGCCTTGGCCTGCTCCCAGTAGGTCACAAAGCCGTAGCCAAACACCTCGCTTGCGCCGGACACACTGGTCAGGCGCTGGGCGATCATGCCGCCGGTGCAGCTTTCGGCGGTGGCAATGGTCAGGCCGTTGGCCTGCAGCGTGCGCACCACCGTCTCTTCTAACCCGGCGACATCCTCATCATACACCGCATCGCCCAGCAGATCATAGAACTTTTTGGCGTAGGCGCGGCACATCGTCTGCGCCTCGGCGTCATTCTGCGCCCGGGCGGTGATGCGGATCTCGCACTCGCCGGTCTTGCAGTAGATGGCGGCGGTAGGGTTCGGGTTTTCCAGCAGCGCACGCGCCCGGTATTCCAGATTGCTCTCGCCGCCCAGCACCCGCAGCGTCAGGCTGTGCAGGGCACAACTCTGCCGCGCCAGCAGCAGCGGGCGCACGCTTTCCTCCCACATAGCCTTCATCTCGTGGGGCACACCGGGCATCAGCACGGCACAGTGACCGTCCTGCTCGAACCATGCGCCCGGCGCGGTGCCGTGGTGGTTGACCACCTTATGCCCGTGCACCGGCACCATGGCCTGCTTGCGGTTGTTGGGGGTGGTCTCGCGCCCGGTGCGGGTAAAGAAGTCCACGATCTTCTGCCACTCGTCCGGGTCAAAGGTAAGGGTGTCGCCAAAGCAGGCGGCCACTGTCTCCTTGGTCAGGTCGTCCGCCGTGGGGCCCAGCCCGCCGGTGAACACCAGCAGGTCGCACCGCTGCTTAGCTTCGTTGACAAACTCCGCCAGACGGCCATGGTTATCGCCGATGGTGCTCTGCCGCCGGACGGTGATGCCCAGCGCGGCCAGCTCCCGGCTGAGGTACTGGGCATTGGTGTTAAGAATATTGCCGAGCAGCAGCTCGGTACCCACACTGATGATCTCTGCTGTCATGGACAAATCAACCCTCGAATTCTACCTGATCGGTGATGCGCACCCGGATGCGCTCGGTCTGCTCTGCGGCTTCGGCTTCCAGCGCGGCAAGGCCGGGCATGGCGGCTTCGGCGGCAAGGATCTCCTCCAGCTCGGGGCGGATCTTCGGGTGCGGCGGGGTGAAGATGGTGCAGCAGTCCTCGTAGGGCAGGATGCTGGTCTCAAAGGTATTGATATGGCGGGAGGTCTCGATGATCTCGGTCTTGTCCATACCGATGAGCGGGCGCAGGATGGGCAGATCCTGTGCGGCATCGGTGCACTGCAAAGCCTTGACGGTCTGGCTTGCCACCTGTGCCAGACTTTCGCCGGTGACCAGCGCTTCGCAGCCCTGCTTTTTAGCGATCACGTTTGCAATGCGCATCATGCTGCGGCGCATCAGCACCGTGAACAGCACATCCGGGACGTTATCCCGAATGTATTCCTGCGGTTTTGTGTAGGGCACCACGAACAGGTTGGCGCTGCCGGTATACACAGTGATAAGCTGCGCCAGAGCCTTTACTTTTAGTTTTGCGCGTTCAGAAGTATACGGAGGGGATGCAAAATGGATGTGATCCAGTGCCAGACCGCGCTTTGCCATACGATAGGCCGCCACCGGACTGTCGATACCGCCGGAGAGCATATTCAGAGCACGGCCGCTGGTACCCACGGGCAGACCGCCCTCACCCGGTATTTTCGGACCATGAATATACGCACCGTAATCACGAATCTCCACAATGACCTTAAACTGCGGGTTATGCACATCCACCTTCAGGTAGTTGTGCTTGCCCAGCAGGTAAGCGCCCAGCTCCCGCATCAGCTCCGGGCTGGTCATGGGGTAGGTCTTATCGGCGCGGCGGGCTTCCACCTTGAAGGTACGAATGCCGTGCAGCGCGCTGCCCAGATAGTCCTCGGCGGTCTGGCAGATGGTATCGAAATCCTTTTCGCACACCACGGCGCGGCTGAGCGCGGCAAGGCCGAACACCTTGCTGACCCGCTCAAAGGCTAGGTCCATATCCACGTCCTCTTCCTCAGGCTCCATATAAAAGGTGGACTGGGTGCAGTACACCTTGAACTTGCCCACCGTCTTAAGGCGGTAGCGCAGGATCTTCATCATGGCTGCTTCGAACTGGTTGCGGTTGAGGCCTTTCAGGGACATTTCGCCCTGATAGCCCATAATAATTTCCTTCATAAATGTTGCATCTCCTGATGTAGGATTTATAATGGCCTCCGCTTTCGCTCTGGCCATATTCAGCGGAAAAATAGTTTTACCCTGTGAATGGAAAATGACTGCGGTCATTTTCCATTCACTCTTTCACAAATCGGGGTCGTGCAGGCAAACTGCATCTTCCCATAGAACGGCTGACAGTTTTCTCTTCGGACACGAGTTCGGGTTGCGGCACCCAGCATCCGCATCGTGCCTTGGGCGGCACTTGCGTCTTGCTGGCCGCTGCCCCAACAGCAACTCTCTGTTTCCGCCGCTGGCGGCGGTCGTTGCTGTTGCAAGCCATTCCATCGCCCGCCCTATTGCCCTGCGGGCAACAGGGTCCCACCCCAGCGGACGGTCCTCAGAGAAACTGTCAGCCGTTCTGCGGCTTCCGTTTTTACTTTCTGATCTTTTGCAAATGCTTCATGCCGTCCTCGAAGCGGTTGAGGAAGGCATCCACATCCTCCGGGGTGTTATCGGCACAGAAGGACACCCGGATGGCAGTGTCGATGGCAAGCGGGTCGCGCCCCATGGCCGCCAGCGTGTGGCTGGGCTGACCGCGCCCGCAGGCACTGGCCGAGGAAACGTAGATCTGCTCCTCGGCCAGAAAAGCCAGCATCGTCTCGCTCTTGATGCACATCTCGCTGAAGTTCAGCACCTCGGGCACGGCGTCCTCCGGGCTGTTGATGACCACCTCCGGGAAGGCTTTCAGCCCCTCCCGCAGCTGCCGGTTCAGCGCACGCATGGCGGTGTCCCGGCTCTTCATGGTCTTTGCCAGGCGGGTGGCCGCTGCGGCCAGACCCATAGCATAGGGCAGGTTTTCGGTGCCGGGGCGCATCTGCCGCTCCTGCTCGCCGCCCAGATAGGGCGGCTGGAAGGCCTGCACCAGCCGGTCGGAAAGGTAGAGCGCACCAATGCCCTTGGGGGCATGGATCTTGTGGCCGCTCACCGAGAGCGTATCGATGTTGTCCAGCTTGATGGGCACACGCATCCACGCCTGCACTGCGTCCACATGGACGATGGTGCGGCTGTTGCGGCGCTTTACCTCGGCGGCAAGGCGCTCCACATCGTTGCGGGTGCCGATCTCGTTGTTCACCATCATGCAGGCTACAAGGATGGTGTTTTTGTCCACCCGCTCCAGCATGGCGGCAATGTCCAGCGTGCCGTCTGCCCGGGGTGCTACCACGGTAACGTCGTAGCCCTGCTTTGCCAGCCGCTCCAGCGGCCGCTGCACGCTGGGGTGCTCGAAGCCGGACACCACGATGCCCTTGCCGAAGGTGCGGGTCTGCACCGCACCCAGCAGCGCCAGATTATTGCTCTCGCTGCCGCAGGAGGTGAAGTACAGCTCCCGGCTTTTGCAGCCCAGCGTGCGCGCCACGGCGGCGCGGGCGGCGTTCAGGGCTTCTTCACTGCGCGCGCCCGGGCCGTACAGGCTGGAAGGATTTGCCCAGTGCTCCCGCATGGCCTTGTCGATGACGTCCGCCACCTCGGGCGCTACGATGGTGGTGGCCGCGTTGTCCAGATAATGTAACTGAGGGTTTTGCAGCATAAACGGATTTCCTGCTTTCTGTCGTTGTTTTCATAATAACCCAGAATAAGTATAGCACAAACCCTTGGATAACGCAAAAAATTTTATGCATTTATGGGTGATTTTTGCAACTGTACCTCCTTGACAAACACCCCGGTGATGTGCTATCTTTACAGCATAGACCGCATCCCTGCTGACGGAACCTTGTGGAGCACCACAGTGCAGGGGTGCTGGGGATGTCAATGCCGACCGTCTGGGCAGCCTTGCGCAATTGCTGCGCAAAGCTGTCCTTTTTTGCTATCAAGGAGGATGTCTGTATGAAGACCGATATCGAGATCGCGCAGGAAGCCAAAATGAAGCCCATCACCCAGATCGCAGCTCAGCTGGGCCTGGAGGACGAAAGTGTGATCCCCTATGGCCGCTATAAGGCCAAGATCGACCACCGGCTGATCCACAACGCCAAAAAGCAGGGCAAGCTGATCCTTGTCACTGCCATCAGCCCCACCCCCGCCGGTGAAGGCAAGACCACCACCAGCGTAGGTCTGGCCGATGCCATGAACGCACTGGGCAAAAAGACCATGCTCTGCCTGCGCGAGCCCAGCCTTGGCCCCGTGTTCGGCGTAAAGGGCGGCGCTGCCGGCGGCGGCTATGCACAGGTGGTTCCCATGGAGGATATCAACCTGCACTTTACCGGCGATTTGCACGCCATCACAACAGCAAATAACCTCTTGGCATCCATGGTGGATAACCACATTCAGCAGGGCAATGAGCTGAACATTGACCCCAGAAGAATTGCATGGAAGCGCTGTGTAGACCTGAACGACAGACAGCTGAGAAATGTGATTTCCGGCTTGGGCGGCAAGGTAAACGGTGTACCCAGAGAGGACGCATTCCAGATTACCGTTGCTTCCGAAATTATGGCAATCTTCTGCTTGGCAAATGATTTGAAGCAGCTGAAGGAAATGCTGGGCAGAATCATCGTTGGCTACACCTATGATGATGAACCTGTAACAGCAAAAATGATTGGCGCAGACGGCGCAATGACAGTTCTTTTGAAGGATGCACTGCAGCCTAACGTAGTGCAGACACTGGAAAATACACTGGCAATTATTCACGGCGGTCCCTTCGCAAATATCGCACATGGCTGTAACTCCGTTATGGCAACAAAAACAGCAATGAAAATTGCGGATTATGTTGTAACAGAGGCAGGCTTCGGTGCAGATTTGGGCGCTGAAAAATTCTTTGATATCAAGTGCCGTAAGGCAGGCCTGAAGCCCGATGCGGTTGTTCTGGTTGCAACCGTGCGTGCGCTGAAATATAACGGCGGTGTGCCGAAGGCAGATTTGTCCAATGAAAATCTGGATGCACTGGCAAAGGGCTTTGTGAATCTGGAAAAGCACATTGAAAACATCCAGAAATACGGCGTTCCCGTTGTGGTAACACTGAACCATTTCGTAGCTGATACAGATGCAGAGGTGGCTTATGTGAAGGAACGCTGCGAATCCATGGGCGCAACCTTTGCCGTAGCGAAGGTTTGGGCTAACGGCGGCGAGGGTGGCAAGGCTCTGGCTGAAAAGGTTCTGGAAACACTGGAAACAAAGGAAAGCAAATTCCATTTCCTGTATGAGGATGAA
>ENA-UEPS01000494-UEPS01000494.1-human-gut-metagenome-genome-assembly--contig:-NODE-494-length-32812-cov-19.561601_pt1 | contig 32812 bp, 31 predicted proteins | sample MGYA00242904_ERZ507924 | MGnify/ENA primary metagenome ERZ507924 (study PRJEB26167, sample SAMN06115422) | human gut metagenome | host: Homo sapiens | place: China:Sichuan | collected 2014-10-16...
TATAATCTGCTGGACAACGCCATCAAGTTCACCCCGGCGGGCGGCACCATCCGCTTCAGCGTAGAAAAGCTTGGCCCCGAAGCCGAGATCTCCATCTGGAACTCCGGGCAGGGCATCAGCCCGGAGGCGCTGCCCTATGTGTTCGAGCGGTTCTACAAGGAGGATCGCTCCCGCGGTCTGCACGCCCGCGGCTCCGGGCTTGGGCTGAACATCTGCAAGGTGCTGGTCAATCTGGCCGGCGGGCAGATCCGCGTGGAGAGCCAGCAGGGCGAGTGGTGCCGCTTTGTGTTCACCCTGCCCACCTGTTCCCCCAACCCCGGCGGCATGAAGCGCCTGCCGGACGCCGCCGGTCAGCCCGGCGCGGTGGAAGACCCCGCCAGCATGAAGCCGGTAGAATAAGACCTGCAGCCAGACTGCCCCGCCCGGGCGGTCTGGCTGCTTTGGCGCTTGGGGGGGCGACGCTGGTGACCGGTCAGCGGGCTCGCCCTCTCAGTCAAGCCCTGTCGGGCTTGCCAGCTCTCCCAAAGGGAGAGCCTCTGGCGAAACCGTAAGCTTTATATTCTGACCGGAAACCTTGCGATGCTGAAACCTTCTGGTGCGGTAAACTTTACGGTTTGACCGAAAACCTTGCCGCTATGCCAAGGGCTCTCCCTTTGGGAGAGCTGTCACCGAAGGTGACTGAGAGGGCGAGCCCGTCTTATGGACTTTTTGCGCTATTTACGACTTTTCAGTGAAAAAAACGGCTGCGGGTTTGATTTTTTGGCCGTTTTCATGTAAACTAAAGAGTAACCATGCCCGTGTGTTTTCCGGGCGGGAAAACCCCGCAAAATGCACAACGCGTTGGATAAAAACTGCTAAAAATAACGGAGCGTAATGAAATATTATGGCCATCGTAAGTCCTTCTATTCTTTCTGCTGATTTTGGCAAGCTGGGTGCAGACTGCCGCATGGTGCTGGATGCCGGCGCACAGATGCTGCACTACGACGTGATGGACGGGCATTTTGTGCCCAACATCAGCTTTGGCGTGCCGGTGCTCAAAAGCCTGCACAAGGCGCTGCCGGATGCCTTTTACGACGTGCATCTGATGATCAGCCACCCGCTGCAATACGCCGAGCCTTTCATCAAGGCCGGTGCTACCCTATATAACTTTCATCTGGAGTGCGAAGATGATATTCAGGCCACCATTGATGCCGTGCGTGCGCTGGGCTGCAAGGTGGGTCTGACCATCAAGCCCGGCACCCCGGCCCAGGCGCTGGCACCGTGGCTGGATCAGCTGGATCTGGTGCTGGTGATGAGCGTGGAGCCCGGCTTCGGCGGGCAGAAGTTCATGCCCTCGGCGCTGGACAAGCTCCGCTGGCTCAAGGCAGAGCGGGAAGCACGCGGCCTTTCCTACCTGCTGGAGGTGGACGGCGGCGTGGATGCCGCCACCGCACCCCTGTGCGTGGAAGCCGGTGCCGACGTGCTGGTGGCGGGCAGTGCCGTGTTCGGCGCTGCCGACCCCGCTGCGGCTGTGGGCGCACTGGCCAGCCTATAAGGAGGGCTGTATATGGATGAAGCTTTGATCCAAGAGCAGGAGCGGCAGCTGCAAAAGACCGGGCGGTACTATAGGCACGTTTTCTGGCTGTGCGTGCCGCTGCTGTGCATGGCCTGCTATTTCTACGGGGCGCGTCCGCTGCTGCTGTGCGGCATCGCCCTGCTTACCGGCAACCTGTGCGACCGTCTGGTGGCGCTGCTGCGCCATCGGGTGTACACCAATAAAGATCTCTCCAACGAGAGCTTCAGTCTGATCATTGCCCTGCTCATGCCCGCCACCGTGGACATCTATGTGCTGGTGGTGGCAGTGCTGGCGGGTGTGCTCATCGGCAAGGAGGTCTTTGGCGGCTACGGCAGCTATCCCTTCAACCCCGCTGCCGTGGGCTACGCCGTGGCGGCGGTATCGTGGCCAGAGCAGGTGGTGCGCTACCCGCAGCCCTATACGCCGCTGCCCCTGTGGAACGCCTCTGCCGTTCCGGTGAGCAGCACCATTGAGGATACCCTGCGCAGCGGCGGTATCCTGAACCTGAATGCCCTCGCTGTTGTGCTGGGCGAGTTCGCCGCCCCCATGGGCACCGGCGCAGCGCTGGTCATTCTGGCCTGCGGCCTTGTGCTGTGGATCCAGAAGGACGTGCACATCGGTGCATCGGCAAGTTTTCTCATCACCTGCGGGCTCATCGCCTTCTTCTTCCCGCGGCAGGTAGGTCTGGCAGACAGCACCCTCTTCAGCAGCCTGATGCCCCGCCTGCAGGGCATCAGGGACGAGCTGCACACTGGTGCAATGCTGTTCTGCGCGGTGTTCCTGCTCAACGAGCCATACACCTGTGCGCATCACCGGCTTGGGCGCATCCTGTACGGCGCACTGGTGGGTGCTGCCACCATGGGCTTCCGCTATTTTGGCGTGTACGAGACCGGCGTCTGCTTTGCACTGCTGGCCGTCAACAGTGTGTCCGCGCTCATTGACCGCACCGAGGAGCGGCTGTACCGTCTGCTGCACCGTCTGCCGTCCGAACGAAAGGAGGCTGCGGAATGAAAAAGCGTACTGCGGAACTGATCTTGCAAGATCCCGAAAAGTTTGCCCATCACGACCGCGTGTTCCTGAATAACCCGGTGGTCATGCAGGGCATGGGTCTGGCACCGCTGGTGGTCGTGGCTACCACCGGTCAGAACAGCCTGATGCTGGCGGCGGCGGTGGCGCTGCTGCTGGTGCCCTCCCGCGTGCTGGCCTGCCTGCTCAGCCGCCTTGTGCCCCTGCGGGACGAGGAACCCTCGCCCGCACAGCTGCAGAAAAAACTGCTGCCCCGCGCTATACTGTACGCAGCCAGCGCCGCTGTGGTGTATCTGGCGGCGTATCCCATCCTGAACCTTGTGTTCGGCACGGGTCTTTTGAACCTTGGCATCTACCTGCCCATGCTGGTAGTGGAGCCGCTTCTGACCTACCGCTTCGGCCGCGTGCAGGAGACGGTGCACAAGGCAGTTTCCAAGGGCGTGCGCATCACCGTGGGCTACGCGCTGCTGCTGCTCGTGATCGGCATGGTGCGCGAGTGGCTCAGCCGGGGCACCGTGTTCGGTGCCCCGGTGGGGCGCTGGGCGCTGCTGCCGCTGGCTAAGATGCCGGCGGGCGGCTTTATCGTGCTGGGCATCCTGTGCGCCATCTGGCGCGCCGCTGCCGCAAAGCGCAGGGAATTTCTGAAAAAGGAAGCGCAGGATACCCTGACCGTGCACTACCAGAAGGAGGTGGACCGCGAACCGTGAAGGAAGTTGTAAGCAGCTCGGCAGTGTTTTTCAGCTATGCACTGCTGGCTATTTTTGCACAGAACGCTGTCTTTACCCGTGCACTGGGCGTGTCCCGCATGGTGCAGCTGGTGGGGGACGACCGCACCAGCAGCGCGTTGTTCGGCATGATGCTGTGCATCACGCAGGTGCTGGTAGCACCCGTGGCTTTCTTTGCCGGGCGGTGGTTCATTGCCCCGCTGGATAACCGCGCACAGCTGCGCCCGCTGGTGTATATCGCCAGCATCGCCGTGGTGTGCTTGGCAGAGCACCTGGTGCTGTGGCTGCTGCGCAGCCTGCCCCGCCGCAGCCAGCTGCTGCGCATCGTGCCGCTGGCCGCGCTGAACAGCGGCGTGCTGGGCACGGTACTGGTGGAGCGCACCCAGACTTTTACCCTTGGCCAGAGCCTTGGCTTTGGCCTTGGCAGCGGCCTTGGCTATGTGCTGGCGGTGCTGCTGGTCACCGAAGCGCGCCATCGCCTGCGCAGCAGAGCCATCCCCAAGGCATTCCGCGGCCTGCCCATCACGCTGGTGTATATCGGCGTGCTGGCGCTGGCGATCTATGGCTTTACCGGACACTCCGTCATCCTGTGACGCAGACAGGGAGGAAAGGATACCATGGCTAAGAATAAACGTCAGAAGGTCAAGCATTATAACCGCAGCTTTTACAGCCGGGAAACGCGCGTAAAGCGCGGCATCGGCATTGTTGTGCTGGTGGCGGCAGTGCTGGCAGCCGCATGGTTTGCCGCACCCCATGTGCTGGATTGGGCCACCCACACATGGTATACCGTGGTCAAGGATCGGGACTTGGAAGCCGAAAGCGCTTCCCGCGCCGAAGCAGCCGCTTCCTCTGCGGCGGCAAGCAGCGCCGCCGCTTCGCAGGCAGCGTCTGAACCGGAGCCGGAGAAGGAAAAGCCGCTGGACGGCAAGGCCATCACCGGCGGCAGCTGGGCAGAGCTGGACGTGACAGCCCTGACCGATGAAGCCGCCATCCGCGCCGCTGCCCGGCAGCTGAAGCAGCAGGGCGCAGACTATGCCCTTGTCACCCTGAAGGACGCCGCTGGCACGGTGTACTACGCTTCCGGGGTGGCAAATGCCGCCCAAAGCATCACCGAAAGCCCGGTGGATGCGGCAAGCATCGCCGCCATCCTGCGGGAAGAAGGCATTATCCCGGCGGCACAGCTTGCCGCCTTTACCGACCCGGTGTCGGTGTACACCGACCGCAGCATGGGCGTGCACTACGACAGCAACAGTCTCTGGCTGGACAACGTCAGCGCAGCCAAGGGCGGCAAGGCGTGGATGAACCCCTTTGCCGCAAGTGCGGTGCAGTATGTCGGCGACCTCATTGAAGAGGTGCAGGGCATGGGCTACGAGCAGGTGGTGCTTACCGGGGTGCAGTTCCCCAATATCATCACCCGCAAGCAGGACTTCGGCGCTTCCGGCGGCAAGAGCCGGGAGGGACGCGCCGCCCAGCTTACCGCCGATATCGCCGCGTGGCAGACCCGCTTTGCAGGCAGCGTGACCCTGTGGGTCAGCTACCCGGACGCACTGTGCACCGCTGCCACCGATGCCCTTGGCACCAGCGGCACGTCCCTTGGCATGGAAAATCTGCTGGTCACCAGCAGCACCGCGCTGGACGCGGACAGCCGCGCTGCGCTGGAGCAGGCCGCTGCCGACGCCGGTGTGCAGCATCTTGTGGTGCACGACGCCGCAGCATTCCGCTGAAAAGCGGCATTTATCGCAAGTCAAAAATTAGCGCAACATTCAAACAGCATATTTGCGATATGCAATTCAACGTTGTTGCTGTTGCATTGAAAAAGTTGAATTGCAATAAAGAGGGGAGGAAACCACTATGAAACCGACTACCTGTTTTGCACCTGCACACATCCTGCTGCCTTCGGAGCAGGTGCCGCTGGAGCAGTGGGGCTGCATCGCCTGTGACCAGTTTACCAGTGACCGCAGCTACTGGCAGCGGGCAGAAAAGACCGCTGCGGGTGCGCCCAGCACTCTGAACCTGATCCTGCCGGAGGTGTATCTGGAGGACGGAGACGCTGACGCGCGGGTGGAAAAGATCCACGCCACCATGCAGGATTACGCCCAGAACGTGCTCACCCGGGCGGTGGACGGCTTTATCTATGTGGAGCGCACCGAGCAGAGCGGCCGGGTACGGCAGGGTCTTGTGGGGCGTGTGGACCTGGAAGCTTACAGCTACCGCCGTGGCGAAAAATGCACCGTGCGTCCCAGCGAGTGCACGGTGGAAAGCCGCATCCCGCCCCGCATGAAGGTGCGCACCGGCGCTGCGCTGGAAACGCCCCACATCATGATGCTGGCGGATGACCCGGACTGCACCCTCATCGAGCCCATTGCCGCCCATAAGGACAGCCTGCCCAAGGTGTACGAGGGCGAGCTGATGCTGGGCGGCGGTCATGTGGCCGGCTGGGCGGTGGAGGACCCCGCCCTCATTGCACAGATCGAAAATGCGCTGACCGTGCTGGGCAGTCAGGAAGAATTTGACAAGAAATACCCCGATGCCACCCGCCGCGACCCGCTGACGCTGGCAGTGGGCGACGGCAACCACTCGCTGGCTACCGCAAAAGCCTGCTGGGAGGAGCTGAAAAAGACCCTGACCCCGGAGCAGGCAGAGAACCACCCCGCCCGCTGGTGTCTGGCAGAGGTGTGCAACGTGCACTCCCCGGCTATTGAGATCGAGCCCATCCACCGGGTGCTGTTCAACGTGGACTGCGCCACCGTGCTGCTGAGCCTGATCACATGGAGCGACGCCAACATGGCAGGCTGCTGCTTTGGCGGCAGCAAAAAGCAGCCCTTTACGCTGGCGGGCCCCCACATGGCTAATGTGCTCAGCTTTGAGGACCCCACCGAGCCGCTGACCGTGGGCACCATCGACGATTTTATTTCGGACTATATCGAGCGCCACCCGGAAGCAAAGGTGGACTATGTGCATGACGAACCGGCTGTGCGCGCTTTGTGCAAGCAGGGTGCCGTGGCGTTTTTGATGCCGCCCTTCGCCAAGAGCGACCTGTTCCGCGGCGTTGTGATGGGCGGTGTGCTGCCCCGCAAGACCTTCAGCATGGGACACGCGGAGGAAAAGCGCTACTACATCGAGTGCCGGAAGATCACAGAATAAAATAGGAGAACCATGACATTTAAAGAACTGAATCTGTCCGCCCCGCTGCTGCGTGCTGTGCAGGAAGCGGGCTACGAGACCCCCTCGCCCATTCAGGCGGCGGCCATCCCGCCGGTGCTGGCTGGCCGGGATCTGATGGGCTGCGCCCAGACCGGTACCGGCAAGACGGCGGCTTTTGCGCTGCCCATGCTGGACCGGCTCACCGCCAACACACCCCGCCGCAAGGGCGCTGTCCGCGCCCTGATTCTGACCCCCACCCGGGAGCTGGCTTTGCAGATCGGCGAAAGCTTTGAAGCCTACGGCAAGTACCTGAAACTGCGCAGCACCGTCATCTTTGGCGGCGTGGGACAGGCACCGCAGGTGGAAGCGCTGAAAAAGGGCGTGGACATCCTCATCGCCTGTCCGGGACGGCTGAACGACTTGATCGGGCAGGGCTTTATCGACCTGTCCGCACTGGAAATTTTTGTGCTGGACGAAGCCGATCGGATGCTGGACATGGGCTTTGTCCATGACGTGAAAAAGGTCATTGCAAAGCTGCCCGCCCAGCGCCAGAACCTGATGTTCAGCGCCACCATGCCCGCCGAGATCGAGCAGCTGGCTGCCGGCATCCTGCACGAGCCTGCCTTTGTCAAGGTGGACCCGGTGTCCAGCACGGTCGACCGCATCCAGCAGAGCCTGTACTATGTGGAAAAGGGCAACAAGAAGCTTTTGCTGCCGTGGCTCATCAAAAATTTGCAGCCGCCGGTGGTCAATGCGCTGGTGTTCAGCCGCACCAAGCACGGCGCGGATAAGATCGCAAAGGACCTGACAAAGCAGGGCATCCCCGCCGCCGCCATCCACGGCAACAAGAGCCAGACCGCCCGCGTCACCGCGCTGGAGGATTTCAAGTCCGGCAAGACCCGGGTGCTGGTGGCGACCGATATCGCCGCACGCGGCATTGATATCAGCGAGCTTTCCCATGTGTTCAACTACGACCTGCCCGAGGTGCCGGAGACCTATGTGCACCGCATCGGGCGCACTGCCCGCGCCGGTGCAGACGGCACCGCCGTCAGCTTCTGCGCCCCGGAGGAGCAGGAGTATCTGGCAGGCATCGAAAAGCTGAACCGCCGCAAGATCCCGGTGGTATCCGGCCATCCGTGGGACGGCGTGCCCGCCCCGGTGCGCCCGGTGCTGCCCGTGCGCGGCAAAAAGCCCCGCCCCGAAGCAGAAAAACCGGCCGAAGCACCGAAAAAACAGGCCGAAACTGCGCCCGCAAAAGCTGCAAAGGCAGCTGCGCCCGCGCCGAAGCAGGAGCCGAAGGCCGCAAAGAACGCGGTGCCTGCAAAACCGAAAAAAGAGGAAACACTGATGCAAGACAGCAACGCAAAGCGCGGGGCACGCAACGACCGCCGCGCCAACAACCGGGGCGCAAACGCCCCCAAGGAGACGGCAGCGCCCCGCACCCGCCGCGAGAATGCCGCCCCCGCCCGGGGCAGCAACGCCCAGCCCAAGTTCGACCCCCATTTTGTCAGCGCCCCGGAGGCCACCCCGCTGCGCCCGGCACGCAAGATCCCTGCCGCCCCGGCAGCACCCGCCATCCGCAGCGCACAGGAGCCCCAGAATAACCAGAACGCAAACCGCAGCGGCAGCCGCCGCAACGACCGCAGCGACCGGGGTGAACAGCGCAATGCCCGCCCCGCAGCCCAGAGCAACAACGCCCGTCCTGCCCGCAATGAGCGCGGCAGCGCCGGCAATCAGAACCGCGCCCCCAAGGCCGAGCCTGCCCGCCGCAGCCGCAATGCCGCCGCCCGGGACGAGGACCCGGGGCTGATGCTCATCAGCCGCCGCCCGCCCCAGCAGAAGTACACCAGCTTTGAGGAGTATATGGACGCCCACGGCGGTGCTACCGCACCCATTGAGGATCACAGCGAAGAAGTATGAGCCGGAACGAAGCCTTTGCCCCGTGGCAGTGCCCCCTGTGCGGCGGTGCGCTGCAAGGGGAGAATGACCTGAAATGTGAAAAAGGCCACTGCTTTGACCGTGCCCGGGAGGGCTACTGGCATCTTTTGCCGGTGCAGAGTATGCGCACTAAAGCCCCCGGGGACAGCAAGGAGATGGTAGCCGCCCGCCGCGCCTTTCTGAACGCCGGATACTACGGCATTTTCGGGCAGGCGCTGGGGGAGCTGTGCCTTGCCCACGGCGTGCCCGCCGCGAAGGACGCCCCGCTGCATCTGCTGGACGCAGGCTGCGGCGAGGGCTGGTACGACCGCTGCATCGCGCAGCAGTTCGCGGCGGCAGAAAAGCCGCTGCAGCTGGCCGGGTTCGATATCGCAAAGCCCGCCGTGCGCTTGGCTGCAAAAGCGCTGCCAGCTGCGCAGTATGCAGTGGCGTCCAGCTTCAGCCAGCCGGTGCGCACCGGCTGGGCAGACGTGCTGCTGAACTGCTTTTCGCCCTTTGCACAGGAGGAGTTCAGCCGGGTGCTGCGCCCGGGCGGGCGCATGATCTACGTTGTGCCGGGGGCAGAGCATCTGTACCAGATGAAGGCCGTGCTCTATGAAAAGCCCTATAAGAACCCGGTGCAGCAGGTGGAGTACCCGGGTTTCCGCGCCATCGACGAGCGGGAGGTGCAGGGCACCATCACCGTGCCCGCCGCCCAGCTGGAAGCCCTGTTCGCCATGACCCCTTACTACTGGAAAACGCCCCGCGACGGTGCCGCCCGCCTTGCGGCTCTGCCGCAGCTCACCACCACCATCGCCTTCCGCTTTCTGGTGTTTGAAAAGCTGTAATAAGATACAAAAGGACTGCCGTGCGCTGCACGGCAGTCCTTTTTTGTGCCCGTCCAACGCCTGTCGATTTTCACAAGAACTGGCATACTAATATATCAATTTTGCTCAAAAGCGATGAAATCTATTTACAATCCATCTGATTTGTGATACGCTTTGCACAGATTCCGACGGCGCGATACTGTCGAAATGTCCGTTGGGCCCGGCAGCAGGGCGTTTGCTGTACAGCTTCGGGCGGCTTTGTTCTGCACAAATGAGCCGTCTGCATTTAAAAGGAGAAATGATGATGAACAGAAGAGACTTTATGAAGCTTTCCGCCGCTTCTGCCGTGACCATGGGCGCAGTGGCTGGCATGGCGCCCGCATCCTTTGCTGAGAACGCTGGCGTGCACACCGATGCTGAGGTGCAGGCCATGGTGGCAGAGGAACTCCGTCTCTCCCGCGAGGTGGCCTTTTATCCGGCTGCTTTCCGGGGCGATTTTGATAAGTTCTATGTGTTGTTCCACAAGCTGTCCCGCGCTCAGTACGAGAAGGTGGACGGTGCAGCTGCGCCCGGCATCAATGCTTCTCACTACGATATGTGTGTTGCTCTGACCAATGCCCGCAAGGCGCTGCGCCAGATCAAGGACCCCAAGAGCACCGTTTGGGAAATTTGGGGAGATCAGATGGCCGTGGAATCTCCGCTGCCCACCAACTGGGAAAATTGCTACGATAACGAGGGCTTCCGTCCCTTCCTGAACCCGTACCTGCTGCGAGATCAGGGCAAGGTGAAGGGCAACGTGATCATTATTGCAGGCGGCGGCAGCACCCACCGCAACAACGTGGTGGAAGGCTACCCTGTGGCCGAGTTCTTCAACAAGAACGGCTACAACGCCTTTGTGCTGCAGCGCCGCGTCAACCCTTATGCCGCTGTGGATCAGCGGCTGGATCTGGCACGCGCTATCCGCTACATCCGCCACAACGCCTCTGAAAAACACATCGGCAAGACCGATATCATGATCGCTGTGGGCTTCTCTGCTGGCGGCATGAATGTGATGCAGGTGGTGGCCGACCAGTTCGGAACTACGAATACCCCGGATAAGGTCTATCCCAGCTACGTCTGCGATGCTGTGGACTATGAGAGCGCTGACCTGAATGTGGCAATCCCCATCTACGGACTGTTCGTCACCGGTCTGGACTTCACGAAGAATCCCAACCTGCCCCCGGTCTTTGGTGTTGTGGGGCAGAAGGACGGCCTGAGCGCTATGATGCTGCCCTCTCTGCCGGAGTGCGCGAATACCTTCAAAGATTTCAGCTTCTATCTGGCACCCGATGCGCCCCACGGTGTGGGCTTGGGCACTGGCACCAAGGGCTATGTGGATTACTACACCCAGATCGCCCAGTGGCCGGATATGGCGGTGAACTTTATCGAGAGCCGTCTGGGTCTGGTGGAAAAGAAGATCGACATGGACTCCGTGGGCTTTGCATGGTAAGCTGTCCTGACAGAAGCTCCTGAAAAAACAACGACCCGCCGCACCTCCTTCAGTGCGGCGGGTCATTGTTTATAAAAATGGTTATGTATGATACTCCATCCACTTGCCCTTCCATGCATACAGGATCATGAGCACTGCGCCCAGACCCCAGCTGACGGGGTAGAGGATGAACACGCCCTCGATGCCGGAGAAGAAGGGCAGCAGAAACTGGATCCACACCACCCGGAACAGGCACAGCGAGACCAGCAGCACCACCATGGGCGGGACGCTGGCACCCGTGCCGCGCACGGCACCGGCAAGGCCGTGCAGGATGCTGAGCAGGAAGTAGAACGGGCAGAACCACCGCATGGCAAGCTTGCCGTAGGTGACCACGGCCTCGTCGGCGGTGAACAGGTGCAGGATGGCGTCCTGTCCGGCCAATAGCGCCGCGCCGGTGCAAAGGGTGTAGAGGACCCCGATGGCAAGGGTGACCCACACCGAGCGCTTTACCCGGTCCAGACGCCCCGCACCGTAGTTCTGCCCCACAAAGGTGGTGGCGGCCATGCTGATGCTGCTGACCGGCAGGATGTTGAAGCCATCGATCTTCATGTAAGCCGCAAAGCCCGCCATGGCGGCGGCACCGTAGCTGTTCACGCTGGCCTGCACCAGCACGTTGGAAAAGGAGATGACCATGTTCTGGATGCCGGTGGGCAGACCCACCCGGATGATGCGGCTGGCCATTTTGCGGTGCAGCCGGATGGCGGAAAGCTCCACCCGGCAGGCGTCCTCACTTTTCATCAGAAAGCGCAGGCTCAGCACGCAGGACACCAGCTGGCTCAGGTCTGTGGCGATGGCGGCACCTGCCACTCCCATCCGCAGCCCCACGATGAACACAAGGTCCAGCACGATGTTGGTCACCGACGCCCATGCCAGATACACCAGCGAGCGCCGGGAGTTGCCGGCGGCGTTCAGGATGCCGGCGGTCATGTTATACACCACGCTGAACAGCACCCCGCCAAAGTAGATGCGGATATAGGTCACAGCGTCTGCCAGCACCTCGGCGGGGGTATTCATGGCCACCAGCAAAGCGCGCCCGCAGGCAACGCCGCCCACCGTCAGCAAAAGCCCCATGACCACTGCAATGGCAAGGGCGGTGTGCACCGCCTCGCGGGTCTCCCTGTGGTCGCCCGCGCCCAGATACTGCGAGACCACCACGCCCGCACCCACGGCAAGCCCCTGACTGAAGCCGATGAGCAGATAGATGGGCGAACCACTGGAGCCCACAGCGGCAAGAGCATTACTGCCCACAAAATTGCCCACGATGATGCTGTCGGCGGTATTATACATCTGCTGCAGCAGGTTGCCGAAGATCAGCGGCAGGGCAAACAGCAGCAGGCTTTTTACAATGCTGCCCTCGGTCATAAGGGTAGCGGTATTCCGTGTTTTTACGGCGGCCATGGGGTTCCTCCTCTCAGCGCAAAAAATCGCTTGTACCCCTTAGCATAGCACAAACCCCACCCCGGGACAAGGGGGACGATTGAGCGCACGCTCCGCAGGATACCTTTCTGCTTGCCTTTAGCAGGCAAGGACGCTCCGCTGGGCCAGAGGCAGGGAGGGGTGTTCCGATTCCCCCCTCCCTACCTCTGGACTCCACCCACCCCGCAACGGGTCAAGGGCTGCTCGCCCTTAACAATCCTAAAGAAGAAGTCGAAGCACAAAAAAGCTAGCGCTGCGCCAGTCGGCGCTATCGCTTTAACGCTTTTTTCGCTTCTCCATTTATAGCCCCTCAGTCGCTGCGCGACAGCTCCCCCGAGGGGGAGCTGACACGCCTGCAAGCTTTGCACTTTAGCCGAAAACTGTACCGCTATGCCAAAGGCTCCCTCCTAGAGGGAGCTGGCAAAACCGTCAGGTTTTGACTGAGGGAGTTCGTTCCAAACCCCGCCCGTGAAAAGGCAAATCTGGAAAATCCGCAGATTTTCCAGATTTGCGAAATTATAAATAATTTTTCCGCTGATGATGCGCAGAGCAACGCGGCGCGCATTTTAAATCGTCTCACCCGCCGACAACAGCGGCGGCGCGGGGCTGCCGTGCAGCTTACGGGCAAGGTAGTTTTGGGTAATGCGCACCACCGTGCCGGACAGCGCAATTACGCCGATGAGGTTCGGCAGCATCATCAGGCCGTTGAAGGTGTCGGAAAGCGTCCATGCAAGGTCCAGCCGCATCACTGCGCCTACCGGCATCAGCGCCACGAACAGAACCCGGTAGCCTGCCCCTGCCCCCGCGCCGAAGAGATACTCCACGGCCTTGCAGCCGTAGCAACTCCAGCCAAGGGTGGTGGAATAGGCGAACAGCAGAATGCACACCGCAATGAGCTTTGACCCCAGCGTGCCGAACACGGCGTCAAAAGCCTGCCCTACCAGCGCACTGCCCGCCGCCCCGGCGGCGATGCGCCCGGTGTCCAGATCCACAAAGCCGGAGGTCAGCACCACCAGCGCCGTCAGAGTGCACACCACCATGGTGTCCGCAAACACCTCAAAAATGCCCCACATCCCCTGTTGCACCGGCTCTTTTACGTTGGAAGCCGCGTGTACCATCACCGAGGAGCCAAGCCCCGCCTCGTTGGAAAAAGCACCCCGCTTGAAGCCCCATGTGACCGCCCGGGACAGGCCGTAGCCTACGATGCCCCCACCGGCGGCTTGCAGCCCGAACGCGCCCTTTACGATAGCGGCAAGCGCCGCCGGAACGGCGGTGATGTGCACCCCCACCACGGTGAGCGCACCCACGATGTACAACAGCGCCATGGCGGGGACAAGCCTTTCTGCCACCGCAGCCACACGCTTGAGCCCGCCCAGCAAAATTACCGCCGATACTGCCGCCAGCACTGCGCCGGTAACGGCTTCCGGCACGCCAAAGGCCGCGTTCAGATTGCCCGCGATGGAATTAAGCTGGCTCAGGTTGCCGATGCCAAAGCTTGCCAGCGCACAAAACGCGGCAAACAGCAACGCCAGCACCCGCCCCGGCTTGCCGCCAAGGCCGTCCCGCAGGTAGTACATCGGCCCGCCGCGCCAGCCGCCCGCCGGGTCTTTGCGGCGGTAGTAGATACCCAGCACGTTCTCGGCGTAGCTGGTCGCCATGCCCAGCAGCGCCATGACCCACATCCAGAACACCGCCCCTGCCCCGCCGGAGAGGATGGCGGTAGCCACCCCCACAAGGTTGCCGGTGCCGATGGTGGACGCCAGCGCGGTGCACAGGCTCTGAAACTGGCTGATGGCCTGTTCCTCGCGGGCGGTATGGGCGGTGACGCTCCGGTCGGTCAGGATGGCACCGAGGGTGTGCCGCATCCAGTAGCCCCACCGCCGCAGCTGGAAGCCCCCGGTGCGCACCGTCAGCAGCAGCCCGGTGCCGAAGAGCAGCCCCAGCCCCACCGGCCCCCACACGATGCCGTTCAAAATTTCGATCCCCCGCATGAACCCCTCCGGCATCCTGTGGCCTCCTTTGCTGATGAAAAGTTTCTGCTTGCCTTCAGCGTGCAGGGACGCTCCGCTGGGCCAGAGGCAGGGAGGGGTGTTCCGACTCCCCCACCCTACCTCTGGACTCCACCCACCCCACAACGGGCCAAGGGCTGCTCGCCCTTGACAATCCTAAAGAAGAAGTCGAAGCACAAAAAAGCTAGCGCTGCGCCAGTCGGCGCTATCGCTTTAACGCTTTTTTCGCTTCTCCATTCATAGCCCCTCAGTCGCTACGCGACAGCTCCCCCGAGGGGGAGCGAGCACACCCGGAAAGTTTGCAGTTTAACCGCAAACTTTCCCGCTATGCCAAAGGCTCCCTCCCAGAGGGAGCTGGCAAAACCGTCAGGTTTTGACTGAGGGAGTTTCCTTACCATCCTATGCAGCAAACCTAGTCCTCATGCGGTGCGGGCAGCGGGGATTTGTCGGGGTCGGGGACGGGAAGGGGTTCCAGCGTCAGCCAGAAATCCTCCTGTTCCTCGCGGTCTTTTTCGTTGGGGTTTTCTGCTTTATCCATACTGCATCCCTGCCTTTCTGCATAAAGGGTCGCCCGGTGGGCTATGCTTTATGCACAAAAAGGAGGAAAGAGCCATGAAACACGCAAAACGCAGCGGCTGGCGTCCCTTCTGGGCGGCGCTGTGCGCCGCCCTGCTGGTGCTGCTGCCGCTGGTGGGCGGCACAGTGCTGCTCAGCCGCGCCCAGCTGCGCAGCAGTCTGCGGCAGGCCGCAAAAAGCCAGAGCGGGGTGCCCATCCGTCTGCCCAAAGCCACAGACCGGTGCACCGTGCTGCTGTGTGTGGCAGACGAGACTCCGGGCTTTGTGCTGGCCTACCTGAACGCCGGGCAGAACTGCATCCATCTGCTGGCGGTGCCCGCCGCGCTGGAAGTGCCCTTCGGGGGCAAAAACGTCCCCCTTGCGGATTGTTACGCAGCCGCAGGACCCGCCCGCTGCCGGGAAGCGCTGGGCGAGGTGTTCGCCCTGCCGGAGGATACCGATTATCTTGCCATCGCCCCGGCGGTGCTGACAAAGCTTGCGGCGCGGTACGGCGCAGTGCGGGTGGGCTTTACCGGGGCGCTCACCCCGGAGCAGCTGGCGCGGTACGGCAAGGGCACCGGGGTGCAGGGTATCTCCGCTGCCGATGCCCACAGCTTTTTAGTGGCGCTGGATGCCGACACTTCTCTTTCGCCCCGGCGCAGCGCCGCCGCCCGGGCGGCGGTGTGGGATGCGTTTTTCCGGCAGGCGTTGGAGCTGCTGCCCACCACCCTGCCGCAGGGTCTGCGGGAGGTGAGCAGCAGCCTGCTGACCAGCCTGACTGCCGTAGACCTTGCAACGTTGGAGCGCACACTGGAATTTTTAGCCACCAGCGCCGAGCCGGTGGACATCACCGCCGATGCCCTGCCCGGGGAGTGGGCGGGCGGGCACTATACGGTGTCCGATGCTTCCCGGGCGGCGGTGCAGAGCTTTTTTAACCTCTCCCCGGCGGCGGCGCAGTCCGCGTCCGGCAGCGAGCCGTAACCCAGCACCAGTGTCCCGGCGGCAGAGTGTGCCGTGCCGGTCAGGTCGTAGTCGCTCAGCAGGGAACAGCGCACCCCGTACTGCCGGGCAGCCGCCCGCAGGGCGGCGTCCGGCGGCGGGTCTTTCAGCTGTGCCAGCAGGTGCAGGCCGGTGTGCAGCCCCGCAAGGGTCAGCTCTTCCGGTGCAAAGGAACTGCGCAGTGCCGCCGCCAGCGCATCCCGCCGGGCTTTGTAGGCGGTGCGCTCCCGCGCCAGATGCCGGGTGAAATAGCCCCCGGTGATAAAGCGCGCCAGCGTCTGCTGCTCAAACCGTCCCACCGTGCCGGAGTAGAGCTCGTATTTTTCCTGCCACGCACCCAGCAGCTGCCGGGGCAGCACCATGTAGGCAATGCGGATGCCCGGGGCAAGGCTGCGGGAGCAGGTGGACAGGTACACCACCGGGCCGTCTGCGCCCGCCATGCCCTGCAAACTGGGCAGCGGACGGGTATCGAAGCGGAACTCCGAGTCGTAGTCGTCCTCTATGATGTACCGCCGCCCCGGGGCGCGGGCCGCCCAGTGCAGCAGTTCTGCCCGGCGTCCGGCGGGCATGGTGACCCCGGTGGGAAACTGGTGGCTGGGGGTGACATAGCACACCGCCGCATCGCTGGCGGAAAGGGCGGTCAGCGACAGGCCGTCCGCGTCCACCGGCAGGCAGCGGCAGGGCACACCGTTGTTTTCCAGCACCTGCCGGGCGCGGGGGTAGCCGGGTGTCTCCACGGCGGCGGGGCCGGGCAGCAGCGGTGCCAGCAGCCCCAGCAGATATTCCAGCCCTGCGCCCACCACCAGCTGCTCCGGGTCGCACTGCACGCCCCGGTACTCGGCCAGATACCCTGCCAGCGCCTGCCGCAGGGCGGCATCGCCCCGGGCATCCCCGGGGGTGAGCAGTTCCGGCGCGGAGTAAAGCAGCTCCTTTTGCAGCCGCGCCCATGTGCGGAAGGGGAACAGCCCCGGGTCCACGCCCCGGGTGGATAGATCAAACTGCACCGGCGGGGCGGTGTCGGCGGGGGGCGCTGCCGCCGGCGCAGAGGGTGCGGCGGGCGGCTGCGTCCCCTGCGGCAGGGCAAGATACTCCTGCACCGTAAACCCGCTGCGCTCCCGGGCAGTCAGGTAGCCCTCGGCTGCCAGCATCTGGTAGGCGGTGTCCACCGTGTTCACCGACACCGACAGCTCCGCCGCCAGCCGCCGCTTGCCGGGCATCCGGGTGCCCGCCGTCAGAGTGCCCGCCCGCATCTCGGCGGCAAGGCTGCGGTAGAGCTGCTCGTACAGCGGCACCGCCGAAGCCGGGTCCAGTGCCGTGGTCAGATGTACCATAGAATGTCCCTCCCGTGTAGGCATTTTGTCAAACTGACCCCATAAAAAAACTTTATTCTGGGTATTTTCATAGGGTCAGTTCTGCGTATAATAGGAGCATACCCGCCGGACACCCAAATGTCAAGTAGTTTTGTGGGGTTATCGGCGTGATTGGAGGGAAAGTATCATGTCTACTACTGCAATGTGGCTGCTGCTGGCAGTCGTCGTTATCCTGATCCTGTTTTTCAGTGTGCTGTACAAGCGCCGCTTTACGGTGCACGAGCTGGCGCTTACCGGCGTGATGGCTGCGCTGAGTCTGGTGGCCTACCTGTTCTTCCGCATCCCGTTCTACGGCGGCTCCTCGTTCCATCTGGGCAACACCTTTACCGCCCTGACGGCGCTGCTGCTGGACGGCGTGTCCGGTGGTCTGGCGGGTGCCATCGGTCTGGCGCTGGCGGATATCCTTGCCGGTGACCCGGGCTACGCCATTACCACCTTCGTGCTCAAGTTCATCATCGGCATCACCTGCGGTGCCGTGGCACATAAGGTGTTCAAGCTGCGGGATCAGGATCGTCACAGCGCCGGGTATCTGGTCAAGGTGATCGTCTCTGCGGGTTCCGGCCTGTTGCTGAACGTGTTCACCGACCCCTTCCTTGGCTACTTCCGCAACGTGTACATCTTTGGTCAGGAGTACACCGTGGCACAGGCGCTGACCAAGATCGCCGGCGGCGTCACCTTTGTGAACAGTGTGGCTTCCACCGCCTGCGCCGTGGTGCTGTATCTGGCACTGCGCCCCGCGCTGGAGCGTGCAAAGCTGCTTTCCAAGGGTGAGAATAAAGCCGCTTGACCGGCTTTAACATTAAAAAAGGGACTCTGAAATGCCTGTTGGCGTTTCAGGGTCCCTTTTTTATTACCGTTTGCTGCTGCGGAAGTGCTTTGCGGCGTCCTGCCCGGCGGCAAGGCCGCTGCCGAACGCCCAGTGCAGGTTGAAGCCGCCGCAGCTTCCGGCGCAGTCCAGCGTTTCGCCCACGAAATACAGCCCCGGACAGCCCCTGAACTGGAAGGTCGGTTCCACCTCGGTCAGAGCAAGCCCGCCGCCGGTAGTCTGCGCCTGCCGCCAGCCGCAGGGGGTAAGCCCTTCGAACCGCCAGTGCTTGGCGGCGTGGGCAAGGGGCTGCATCTGTTTGACCGAGCGGTTGTTTGGCATATTGGCGGCTTCCCAGAGGGCGTAGCCCAGCTTGACGTTCAGCAGCCCTGTCCAGAACCCGGCAAGGGTGTCGGATGCAGTCTGAATGGCGTGCCGGGCAAGCAGACGGGTCAGGTCCATCTCGCTCAGTTCCGGGAACAGGTCCAGTTCCACGACCGGGGCTCTCGGTCTGCGCCCGGGGGCAAGCAGGCCGGACAGCTGCATGATGCAGATGCCGGAAAGCCCGTAGTCGGTAAACTGCACCTCGCCCATCTCTTCTGCCAGCACCCGGTCGCCGTCCAGCAGGCGGGCAGCGGCCTTGGCGCGGATGCCCGCAAGGCTCTTGTTCGGCTTTGCGCATTGCAGGGCGGTCAGGCAGGGGTAGAGCGGGCGCATCTGCCCGCCGCAGGCGGCGGCAAAGCGGGTGCCGAAGCCGTCCGTGCCGAACTGCGGCCCGGCAGCACCGCCCATGGCGCAGATAACGGCATCTGCCCGCAGACTTTCCATATCGCCCTCGGGGTTTGCAAATTGTACGGCGTAGCCGCCCTTGCTCTGCCGCAGGGTGCTTACCGTGCAGCCGGTGCGCAGCTGTACCTTGTGCCGCTGCAAATGCAGCTCCAGCAGCGCCAGCACGTCGGCGGCCTGATTGGAATAGGGGTACACCCGCCCGGCGTCATCGGTGCGGGTGTACAGCCCCAGCTGCTCGAACCACGCCAGCGGCGCGGCGGCATCCACCGCCGCCAGCAAAGGCCGCAGCGCGGCGGGGTCGGCGGTGAAGTATTTTTCCGGCGCAATGGCGGTGTTGTCCAGATTGCAGCGGCCGTTGCCGGTAGCCAGCAGCTTTTTGCCCACCTTGGGGTTGCGCTCCAGCACCGTGACGCGGGCAGCGGGTGCGGCCTGTGCAGCCGCCAGCGCAGCGGCCAGTCCGGCGGCACCGCCGCCCAGAATAAGGATGTGTGCCATGCGGACACCTGCTTTCTTTGGGTTTATTCCTATTTATTGTAGCAGAACCCCGCCCGGAACGCAATGCGGCGGGCAAAGCAAAAAATGTGCTGCCGGTATAATTTGCCGCCGCTGACAGATACTACATACAAAGGAAACCGCAAGGAGGGCAAAATAATGAAAGCAACCGGTATCGTGCGCCGCATCGACGAGCTTGGCAGGGTGGTGATCCCCAAGGAGATCCGCCGCACCCAGCGCATCCGGCGGGGCGACCCGCTGGAGATCTTTACCACCGGCGACGGGGAAGTGATCTTTAAAAAGTATTCGCCCATGGGCGAGGTGAACACCCTTGCCGCCCAGCTGGCAGAGGTGCTCAGCCGCCAGTTTGCGCTGACTGCCTTTGTGTGCGACAGGGACCGCATTCTGGCGGTCAGCGGCAGCGGGCGGCGAGAGCTGGCAGACCGCAGCATCAGCCAGCCGCTGGAAAAGCTGATGGAAGCCCGCAAGCCCTACCAGAGCCCCGGCAACCCGGAAAAGACCCTGCTGCCCTGCGAGGGCGCACCCCGGGTGCTGCTATGCGCCGCACCGGTGCTGGCGGGCGGGGACGTGACCGGCGCGGTGGGGCTGCTGACCGAGGACCGCGCCGCCTGCCCGGAGGACGCCCAGTGCAAGGCAGTGGCGGTGGCAGCGGCCTTTCTGGCAAAGCAGATGGAAGAGTAAGGCGGGACGATCTGGAATGCGCGCTGCACTGCTTTGCGCATAAACAGCGGAAAGAATATTTTTATTGGTAGTTCCGAAACGTCTGCGGGCGTTTCGGAACTACTTTTTCACGGGTTGGGGTCGTGGCGGCAAACGGCATCTGCAGCGCCGCTTTCTGCGAAAGCGCGGCGCTGCGAAGAACGAACCCTCTCAGGCTCACTGCGTTCGCCCGCAAACTTTGCACTTGAGCCGGAAACTGTGCCACCATGCCAAAGGCTCCCTCCCAGAGGGAGCTGGCAAAGCCGCAGGCTTTGACTGAGGGAGTTCACACCCCCTTTATGACAGAATTATGAATCTTTATAAACATTTTTGCAAAGGGCTTGACAGCAGGGCAAAAACGATTATAATGGTCTTAGCACTCAGGAACAAGGAGTGCTAAACAAACAAAAGCGATACAAAAAGGAGGCAGGCGCTATGACGATGGATGCACGCAAGCAACGGGTCTTGCAGGCGATCGTGGCGCTGTATGGCCTTGAGGGCGAGCCGGTGGGCAGCAGCGTGCTGGCAAACTACTTTGACATGGCAGTGTCCAGCGCAACGCTGCGTAACGAGATGGCGGCGCTGACAAAGCTGGGCTTGCTGGAGCAGCCCCACACCAGCGCGGGGCGTGTGCCCAGCGCCAAGGGCTACCGGTATTATCTGGACAATCTGCTTACCGACGATCAGCCGCTGGACCGCGTTACCCGCGCCCGGGTGGATGCGGTGTTCGCCAGCCTTGACCACGAGCCGGAAAAGCTGGCACAGGGCGCTGCCAAGGCGCTGGCCGCCATCAGCGGCTGCACCGCCGCCGTCAGCACCCCCTGCGCCGAGGATCTGTGCATCGCCCATTACGAGGTGGTGCAGGTGGGCCGCAGCGCAGCCGCTGTGCTGGCTGTGACCACCGCCGGTTACGTCCGCACCCGGGTGGCGCGGGTACGCACCGGGCTTTCCCGGGAAAATGCAGCCGCCCTTGCGGCGCTGCTCAACCGCAACCTTACCTTTGTGGCACCGGTGGATCTTTCCACCCGGATGCTCAGCGAGCTGTGCAGCCAGATCGCACCGGAGCTTGTGCCGGTGGTCAGCGCCGCAGCCGCAATTCTGCAGGACAGCGTAAAGCCCCATGTATTTCTGGGCGGCGAGCAGTACCTGCTGGACTGGCCGCAGCTGGACGGCAGAGTGGGTGATATCCTTACCCTGCTGAACGACGAGGAACAGGCCGCAGACCTGATCTCACCCCCGAACGACCGCAGCGAAAGCGTGCTGCTGGGCGAGGATCTGGAACCGCAGATCCCCGGGCTGTGCATCGTGAGCGACCGGTATCTGGTAGGCGGCGGGCTGTGGGGCTCCATTGCCCTGATCGGCCCCACCCGGATGCCCTTCCAGAAGCTGATGCCCCTGCTGCACGAGTTTGCAGACCAGCTGGGCGAGGGCATGAGCGGCAAACGAAAAGACACCCCGCAGGCTGCCGTACCGCGGCGGACTGTGATCTATAAGGAGGATCTGGAATGAGCGAAGAAGCAAAGAACACGGTGCCCGAGACCGAGCAGCCGGAGACTGCCCCCGAGGAAAAGACCGCTGCCGCAGCGCCCGAACAGGCTGCTGCCGAAGCTGCCGCTGCCGAAGAGGACAAGAAGAAGGACGGCGGCTGGTTCAACAAGAAGGCCCGGGAGATGGAAGCCGTTAAGGCTAAGCTGGATGCAGCGGAAAAGAACGCTGCACAGGCCAAGGATCAGCTGCTGCGTATGGCTGCCGAGTACGACAACTACCGTAAGCGCTCCACCCGCGAGGCCGACCAGAAGTTTGGCGACGGTGTTTCCCACGCAGTGGAAAAGATCATCCCCATTCTGGATACGCTGGATATGGCAGCCAACGCCCCCTCCACCGACGAGAATTACAAAAAGGGCGTGGTCATGACGCTGGATAAGGCGGCAAAGGCACTGGAAGCCCTCCATGTGGAGGAGATCGAGGTGCTGGGCAAGCCCTTTGACCCCAACTTTATGAATGCTGTGCAGCAGATCCCCGCCCCGGACGGGCAGGAGAGCGGCACGGTGGTCACTGTTTTCCAGAAGGGTTACAAGTTGGGTGACAAGATCATCCGCCATGCAACCGTTGTGGTGGCCGAATAAATAAGCCGAACCTCCCGCAAGGGAGTTTGCAATAACATCCGCTTGACATCATCATAAGCATCATATAAACAAGATTTGTTCTTTCGAGAGGAGACTTCATTATGAGTAAGATTATTGGTATCGACCTTGGTACTACCAACAGCTGCGTGGCTGTTATGGAGGGCGGCGAGCCTGTTGTCATCGCCAACTCTGAGGGTGCTCGCACCACCCCGTCCGTTGTCGGCTTCACCAAGACCGGCGACCGTCTGGTAGGTCAGGTTGCAAAGCGTCAGGCTATCACCAACCCCGACAACACCGTTTCTTCCATCAAGCGTCAGATGGGCACCGACCATAAGGTGACCCTGAACGGCAAGGAGTACACTCCCCAGCAGGTCAGCGCTATGATCCTGCAGAAGCTGAAGGCTGATGCCGAGGCTTATCTGGGCGAGACCGTCACCGAGGCTGTCATCACTGTGCCTGCCTACTTCAACGACAGCCAGCGTCAGGCCACCAAGGACGCAGGCACCATTGCCGGCCTGAACGTCCGCCGTATCATCAACGAGCCCACCGCAGCTGCTCTGGCTTACGGTGTGGATAAAGAGGACGACCAGAAGATCATGGTCTACGACCTGGGCGGCGGTACCTTCGATGTGTCCATCATCGAGATGGGCGACGGCGTTACCGAGGTTCTGGCCACCAACGGCGATACCCATCTGGGCGGCGATGACTTCGACCAGCGCATCATCGACTGGATGGCAGACGCTTTCCAGACCGAGAACGGCATCGACCTGCGCAAGGACAAGATGGCTGCACAGCGCCTGAAGGAAGCTGCCGAGAAGGCTAAGATCGAGCTGTCCAGCGCAATGAGCAGCCAGATCAACCTGCCCTTCATCACCGCCGATGCTACCGGCCCCAAGCACTTGGATATGACCCTGACCCGCGCAAAGTTCAACGAGCTGACCGCTGATCTGGTCGACCGCACCATGACCCCCGTGCGCAAGGCTCTGCAGGATGCAGGTCTGCGCGCTTCCGACCTGAAGAAGGTGCTGATGGTCGGTGGTTCTACCCGTATCCCCGCTGTTTACGACGCAGTGAAGAAGGAACTGAACTGCGAGCCCTTCAAGGGCATCAACCCCGACGAGTGCGTGGCTGTCGGTGCTGCTATTCAGGGCGGCGTTCTGAACGGCGAGAAGAAGGGTCTGCTGCTGCTGGATGTCACCCCGCTGAGCCTTGGCATTGAGACGCTGGGCGGCGTGTGCACCAAGATCATCGACCGCAACACCACCATCCCCACCCACAAGAGCCAGGTGTTCTCCACCGCAGCCGACAACCAGCCCTCTGTTGAGGTCAACGTGCTGCAGGGTGAGCGTGAGTTTGCCCGCGACAACAAGAGTCTGGGTGTGTTCCATCTGGACGGCATTGCTCCGGCTCCCCGTGGCGTACCTCAGATCGAAGTTACCTTCGATATCGATGCCAACGGCATCGTGAAGGTCAGCGCTAAGGATCTGGGCACCGGCAAGGAGCAGAACATCACCATCACCGCTTCCACCAATATGTCCAAGGAGGACATCGACAAGGCTGTGAAGGAAGCTGAGCAGTTTGCTGCCGACGATAAGAAGAAGCGTGAAGAGGTCGATATCCGCAACGGTGCCGACCAGATGGTGTTCCAGACCGAGAAGATGCTGAAAGAGAACGGCGACAAGCTGCCCGCAGACGTGAAGAGCGATGCCGAGGCAAAGCTGGCCGACCTGAAGACCGCTGTCCAGTCCGGCAACGTGGACGACATCAAGGCAAAGCAGGAAGCCCTGAGCCAGGTGTTCGAGAAGATGTATCAGGCAGCCGCTGCCGCACAGCAGGCCGCCGGTGCACAGCCCGGTGCTGACGCAGGCGCAGCCAACGAAAAGCCCAACGATGACGGCGTTGTGGATGCCGACTTCAAGGAAGTCTAAGTCTGACATAAAGCGCTGTGTCCGGCCAAACCGGCGGGCACACGCGCAATAGAGCAAAAGCCGCTCCGGTTTAGGCCGGAGCGGCTCTTGCTGGTTTATAGAGTGAGGAACCGACCGGGGCGTTACCCGGGGAGGGCGTTCCCGGAGAGGTGAGTGGATATGGCACAGGAAAAGCGTGATTATTACGAAGTGCTGGGGGTATCCAAGGGCGCAAGCGATGCCGAGATCAAAAAGGCATACCGCAAGCTTGCCATGAAGTACCACCCGGACTATAACCCCGGCGATAAGGACGCCGAGGCAAAGTTCAAGGAGATCAACGAGGCAAACGAGGTGCTTTCGGACCCGAAAAAGCGCCAGCTGTACGACCAGTACGGCTTTGCCGGTGTTGACCCCACTTATGCAGCACAGAACGGCGGCGGCCCCGGCGGCTTTGGCGGTTTTGGCGGCGACGGTGTGGACTTGGGCGACATCTTTGGCGATATCTTCGGCGGCGGCTTTGGCGGCTTCGGCGGCTCGTCCCGTCAGGCAAACCCCAACGCCCCCCGCAAAGGGCAGGACATCCGGGTGCGCATCACCCTGAGCTTTGACGAGGCCGTGCACGGCTGCAAGAAGAACATTACCATCACCCGTCAGCAGGAGTGCACCGAGTGTCACGGCTCCGGCTGTGCCGCCGGCACCAGCCCCGAGACCTGCCCGGACTGCGGCGGACGCGGCTTTGTCATCCGCCAGCAGCGCACCCCCTTTGGCGTGATGCAGACCCAGCAGCCCTGCTCCCGCTGCGGCGGCAAGGGCAAGCTGGTAAAGAACCCCTGCAAGGTCTGCCATGGCAGCGGCAAGGTAGCCACCAAAAAGACGCTGGAGGTGTCCATCCCCATGGGCATCGACGACGACCAGAGCTTTGCACTGCGCGGCATGGGCGATGCCGGTACCAACGGCGGCCCCGCCGGTGACGTCATCGTCATGGTCACCGTGCGCCCCAGCGAGGTGTTCCAGCGCGACGGCTACGATGTGTGGGTCACCGTGCCCATCACTTACAGTCAGGCTGTGCTGGGCGACAGCGTCACCGTACCATCCATTGACGGCAAGGTGGAGTACACCGTGCCCGAGGGCACCCAGAGCGGCACCACCTTCCGCCTGCGCGGCAAGGGCATCCAGTACCTGAACGGCCGTGGCCGCGGTGATATGTACGTCAAGTGCGAGGTGGAGATCCCCAAAAAGCTGAACAAGGCGCAGCGCGATGCCCTGAAGAAATTTGAGGGCACCTTGAAAGAAGAAAACTACGAAAAGCGTAAGGGCTTCTTCAAAAAGCTGAAGGATATGTTCAACGCATAAAAACCAAACGGCGGCGCGTTCCATCGGAGCGTGCCGCCGTTTTTTGCGTGTGAACCCTACAAAACAGCGGAGGCGCTGCCCTTTCGGGCAGCGCCTCCGCCTGCTTTGTTCTTTGGTTTTACTCCGAGCCGGTCTTATGAGATAAGATGGATCAGAGCAGGACGATTGCTGCGTTGATGATCAGACCGACACCGGTAGCGCTGGAGCTGATCATGTAAGCGGTGCAGGCGATGTCACGGATGGCGTTGGCAGTGCCCTTGTTCATGTCGGCAGTCAGAGCATCCAGACCCTTCTCGGTCCAAGTGTTGGGGTTCTTACGGCGGTAGTCGCGGACAGCGGTCACGCCTCTGAACCAGCCATACGGAGGAATCAGCCAGCACAGCAGAGCCTCGGTCATGGTGGCAGTAGCGCCGCCTTCGGTGTAGGTCATTTCCTCAGTGGACAGTACATTGTAGTACGCGGGCATCATCATTTTTTCCATAATAACACTCCTTTTGAAACAAAGCTATCCAAAACGGTGCACCCAAACGCACCGTTTTATCTGATTAAAAGGTTCAGCGCACGATCAGCAGGATGGCGCTCAGGGGAGCCAGTGCCACTACCGTGGTGGCGGAAACGGCATCCCGTACAAAGTTGCTGGCAGATTTGCCCATATCGGCGGCAATGGCATCGGTAGCGCGGCCCAGCACGGTAAAGAAGTTGCCGTCTCTGTTGCCCTCCTGCTGCAGCCATGTGCGTGCCTGCCCAATGCCCCAGACATAGCTGGAAGCCAGCACTACAGCGCCTACGACCGTTGCGGCAGTAGTGGCGATCCCGGCAGCATTATCGATCGTGCCGCCGCCGGTGGTATAGGTCATTTCTTCGTTGGAAAGGACCGCATAATCTGCGGGATAATTCATCTTTTTCATTTTCAATACTCCTTTGTCAAGGGGAAATGCCGCATTGCATCCCGATTCCACGGCGTCTATATCCAAGTGCCGATAGAGCATTGTTCTCTATATGGTCATTCTACAACAGCAGTCGGATTTTATCAAGGGGTTTTGGCACATCTGTGCAAAAACTGGCGGGACGCATGAAATTGCGGCTGCAAATTTGTGAAAATAGACTGCAATAATTTCGGCATTTGGCAGTTTAGCCTGTTACACCGGCGCGGTAGAGGTAGGGGTCGCTCTTGAAGCTGTCAAAATTGTACAGCACAAGGATCTGGTCGTAGCCGTTATCGGCGATCAGCTGATCCAAGCCGTAGTTGTAGTTGCGGAAATCCACCACGTCAATGTCAGCGTAGTTGGCGGTCAGGTAGGGCACAAAGCAGTTGGCGTAGCTGTCCTTGATGACAAGGATGCGTCCGCTGCCGTTGCCCTGCACCCGGCTCAGGCCGTTGTTGCCGTGCAGGAACATGGCGTACTTGTCGTAGACGGAAAGCTTCTCCGTATCATACAGGCCGGTGGTCTGCCCCTCGGCGGGCTGCCCCGCCGCCGTCACGTTCCATACCGTCAGGGTGTTGGCAAGGTCGTAGTAGGTGATCACGTCCGGCACAGCGTTCCATGTGCGCGCCTTGGCGTAGTGAGTGCCGTAAAAGTGATCGGCAGTCAGGGCGGTGTGGGCGGCGGTGTCAAAGGGGGCAAGGCCAAGGGCATCGCACAGCTGGCTGTATGCGTAGTAGGCGCCAAGGCTCGTCCAGTGGTGGTCGGTGCGGTAGTAGATATACTCGCTCTTGTGGGCGGCAAGGGTCTGGCGCACGTCCACAAAGCTGCCGCCTGCAGCCTGCACCGCAGCGGAAAGCTGGTCAAGATAGCCGTCCTCGTCCAGCAGGGGGGCGTTTGCGGGTACGTTCTCCTTGTAGATATCGCTGGCGGCGGGTGCCAGCAGCACATTCACCTTGCCCGGGTAGCGCTGGCACAGGCTGGTGAGCGCGGCGGTGTTTTTGGGCAGGGTGCGCTCCTCGCTGGAAAGCAGCCCGTAGGTGCGGGGGAACATCATGTGCTCCTTGCCCAGCAGAATGCCGCCGCTCTGCTGCTTTTGCAGCAGGGTAGTCTCCACCACGCTCTGCAGGCTGATCCACTGGTCACGCCCCGCCACCTGATCCTTGACGTATTTGGTGTAGGCGGTAAAGTAGCTGTTCAGCCCCTTGGCGGTGAACTGGGTCAGCGCCGGGCGCTGGCTGAGGGTGGTGTTCTCCAGCTCGCTGTAACTGCGGTCCGGGGTGACCATATCCAGCGCGAACAGCCCGATGAAGAACAGGCTGAACACCACCAGCACCGGATAGTGCAAAAGGGAGGTGGCCTTTTTTTCGTGTTTGGACATCTTACCGCCTCCTTAAAAGTTAAAGTACAGGAACGGGCTGTTGGTGCTGCCCACCACATAGGCGGTGGAGACCACCAGCAGCGTCAGGATGGCGGCGCAGCGGGTGACTACGTTCTTGCGCAGCACATCCCACAGCTTTTCGATCAGCGGGGTGCAGCACACCACGCTTACCGCCAGCAGCACGCCGTAGTTCCGCAGGAAATACAGCGGCGACACCCCGCCGGAGGGGACAAAGAGCTTTTGGAACAGCAGCCCGAAGGATACGCCAGTGTCGTTGCCCACAAACATCGCCCAGCCTACCACCACGAGGAACAGGGTGTAGAAATGCGGCCACACCCTGCCTTTTTTCAGGTAGGGCAGCAGGAACAGCTTTTCAGCCGCCAGCAGCACAAAGTAGTAAAGACCCCAGCAGATAAAGTTCCAGTTCGCGCCGTGCCAGATGCCGGTGAGCAGCTCCACGATGAACAGGTTCAAGATCTGCCGCTTGAGCCCCTTGCGGTTGCCGCCCAGTGGGATATACACATACTCCCTAAACCAGCCGGACAGGGTCATGTGCCAGCGCCGCCAGAACTCGGTGATGGAAGCGGAGATATAGGGGTAGTTGAAGTTTGCGGGGAAGTCGAAGCCCAGCATCTTGCCCATGCCGATGCCCATCAGGGAGTAGCCGGAAAAATCGAAGTACAGCTGCAAACTGTAGGCGATGATGCCCAGCCACACCAGCGGGGTGGAGGCGTTTGCCAGACCCACAAAGGTAGTGGAGGGGCTGTCAGCCACCCCGATGATGTCCGTCCACAATGCGCCCACGGCGTCCGCCAGCAGCACCTTTTTGGCAAGACCGAAGGTGAACAGGGTCATGCCCTCTTCAATTTGCTTGAGGTTATAGCGGTGCTTGTAGACGTGCAGCTGGTCGGAGACGTCCCGGTACTTGACGATAGGCCCCGCGATGAGCTGCGGGAACATGACCACATAAGCGCCGAAATCAATGATGTTGCGCTCGGCTTTTACATCCCGGCGGTAGACGTCGATGGAGTAGGAAAGGGTCTGGAAGGTGTAAAAGCTGATGCCCAGCGGCAGCGTGCCGATGCCCTGAATTTCGGCAAAGGCGGTGCCCAGCAGGGCGTTTGCGCTGCGCAGCACAAAGTTTGCGTACTTGAAGTAGAACAGCATCCCCAAGCTGCCGACAAGCGCCACCAGCAGAAAGAAGCGGCGCAGCGCGGGCTTTGCATCAAAGTGCTCGATGGCAAGGCCGCTGAGATAGTTGATGAGGATAAGCGCCACCATGACCGGGAAAAAGCGCACCTCGCCCCAGCAGTAGAACACCAGACTGCATAAAAACAGCACGGTGTTCTTGAGTTTTGCGGGGGCAAGATAGTACAGCGCCAGCGTGATGGGCAGAAAACGGAACAGGAAGATGATGGTGCTGAAAACCAAGGGGTCAGCCTCCTTTTTTACACAGGATGAAGGGGAGTCCAGCCTTCCCCCGGCCGGGGGAAGGCGGCATGACGGATGAGGGCGCAGCTTCAGCAGGAATACCCCTCATCAGGGGCGTTCTACTGAAAAAAGCCGATGCCGCAGATGGCACCGGCTCAGAAGATCAGATTCAGCTGTTCAGGGCGCTGTCCACAGCGCTGTTCAGGTCTGCGGAGCACTCGTTGGAGGCGATCACCATGACCACACGGTCGCCCTTGGAGGAGATGATGGCGTTTTCCACGTTGCTCTGTGCCTGTGCAAACTCGGCGTAGTTGCCGTAGAAAGCCACCTGATCCTGCTTGTAGCTCTCCAGCGCGGTCGCCACGTCCTGTGCCTTGCCGGAAGCAGCTTCCACCACCAGCACAAGGCCGGCATCGCCATTGTCGTTGCTCTTTACGCCCTTGTAGGCGGCTACGTCCTCCGCCTTCAGGCCGAAGTCGTACTCGATGTTCATGGCGGCGATCTCAAACTGGTTGGAGATGGGGTTGGCAGCCAGCAGGGTCTCCACGGCGCTGTCCAGATCGGCGGAGCCGTTTTCGGTGGTATCCGCTGCCGGGGCGGCAGTGCTGGAAGCCGGTGCAGAGGTGGCGGCGCTGGACACGGAGGACGGCGCGGAAGAAGCGCTGCCGCCGCAGCCGGTCAGGGCAACAGCCAGCACGGCACTGACGGCGATCACAGAGAGTTTTGTGCGGTTTATCATAAAATATTCCTTCTTTTGTTGAATTCATTTGTCACATCCCGGGGCGGTATCGCGCGCCGGGGCAGACTGTACTTATCTTACCATAACAGCAGGTAAATTGCAACGCACCCCACAGGGTTTTCCGGCAGTTTTCATCGGATTTTAACCGGTCACGGTCTCCCCGGCGGCAATGCGCTGCAAAACGGTGACTGCGTCCTCCAGACACAGGCCGCTTTGGTTGAGCAGGGCGGCGTTTTCCGCGCCCACATAGCGCCAGTGCCACGGCTCGTAAGTGATGCCGGTCACGCTTTCGGCTTCCTTGGGGTAGCGCAGGATAAAGCCGTACTGTTCCGCGTTCTCGCACAGCCAGCGGAAGGCGGCGGTGTCGGCAAAGCCGGTGTCAAGGGTGGTGTGCTCCGGGCTGTTCAGGTCGGCGGCAAGGCCGCAGTTGTGCTCCGAGCAGCCCGGCGGGTTGACGATGGTAGCGGCCTTTTCCCGGGCGGCGGCTTCGCTCAGGCCCTTGTTGCGGTAATACTGGGTCTTGTCGTTGTACAGCTTTTTCTGGTAGCTGACGCTGCGGTAGCCGCTCTGCATCCGCACATCCACGCCGTCCTTGGCGGCAGCGGCCTGCATGGAAAGAAAGGCATCGGCAGCTTCGGTCTGCAAAGTCTTGTTGATGGCGGTGGCCGAGCCGCATTCCTTGGTCTCGACGGGGTAGTCCTCCGGCATCTTGTGGGCGCGGCTGACAAGGATCATGCGGGGGTCATCCAAAATGGCCTGCGCCTGTGCGGCGGTAAGGGTGCTCTGCTGCGCGCCGTTCTCGGCGGGCTGCGCAAGGCTCTCGGCAGGCAGCTCGGGCAGCTGCGGCACGGCGGCCTTGCGGGTGCAGGCGTAGGCGGTGCCGCCCGCCGCAAAGCAGAGCAGCGCCGTCAGGCAGAGCAGACGCCGGGCATGATGTTTATGGTGGTGGGAAGAATACATAGAACCTACCTTCTTTCACAAAAAAGGATAAGTGCCCGCCGCCCCGGGCAGACTATCCGCAAAAGGGGGCGCGGGAAGATGAAGATGACAGCGCAGGAATACGCACGCCGGGTGCAGAAGGCCGGGCCGCACTCGCCGCTTTTGACAGACTGCCTTTGGGCGTTCTGCGTGGGCGGCGGCATCTGTCTGCTGGGCGAAGGGCTGCGGCAGCTGTTTCTGCGGCAGGGCGCGGACGCCGAAGCGGCGGGCACCCTGACCAGCTGCACCCTGATCTTGCTCTCGGCGGTGCTGACCACGCTGGGCTGGTACCAGAAGCTGGCAGCAAAGGCCGGGGCGGGGTCGCTGGTGCCCATCACCGGCTTTGCCAACGCGGTGGTCAGTGCGGCCATCGAGTTCAAGGCCGAGGGCCGTGTACCGGGCACGGGAGCCAAGATGTTCCTCATCGCCGGGCCGGTCATCGTGTACGGCACGCTGGCGGCGGTGGTGTACGGTGTGGTGCTGTGGCTGCTGGGGGCTTCTGCCTTATAATACGGAACAGCCCCGCCGGATATTGCAGTGCCACAGCACCAGTATAGCACGTTCCGGGGCATTTTTTGCAGAAAAGGAGAAATTTTTTATGACAGAGCGCCGGGGCGATACCCTGTTGTTCCATACCCCGCCGGTCATCGCCGCACAGGCGGCGGCGGGCGGCAAAAAAGAGAGCGAGGGCCCGCTGGCAGCGGGCTTTGACGAACTGACCACCGACAATCGGCTGGGACAGTGCAGCTGGGAAGCCGCCGAAAAGCAGTTGCAGCTGCGGGCGGCGCGGCTCTGCCTGCAAAAGGCTGGCTTGCCCGCAGAGCAGGTGGACCTTGCGCTGGCGGGAGATCTGCAGGCGCAGTGCACCGCCTCCGGCTACGCGCTGCGGGAACTGGGCGTGCCCTTTGCGGGGCTGTTCGGGGCGTGCAGCACCATGGCGGAGGCGCTGGCGCTGGGCGCGGCGCTGTGCAGCAGCGGGGCGGCGCAGAACCTGCTGGCCATGACTTCCAGTCATTTCTGCGCGGCAGAGCGTCAGTTCCGCACCCCACTGAGCTACGGCGCGGTGCGCACCCCTACCGCCCAGTGGACGGCTACCGCCGCCGGGTGCTGTCTGCTGCGCCCGGCAGGGCAGGGGGTGGGTATTGCCGCCGCCACCTTTGGGCGGGTGCAGGACTATAACATTAAGGATATCAACAACATGGGCGCAGCCATGGCACCGGCAGCCGCCGCTACGCTGCTGCAGTATCTTGCCGACACCCATGCAGAGCTGCGGGATTTCGACTGCATCTACACCGGCGACCTTGGGCTGGTGGGCAGTCAGATGCTGCGGGAGCTGCTGGCAGCAGAGGGTCTGCTGCTGAAAAACCACGCAGACTGCGGCTGTCTGCTCTACGATGCCGGGGAGCAGCGGGTAAAAAGCGGCGGTTCGGGCGCGGGCTGCTGCGCCGCCGTACTCTGCGCGCATATCCTGCCAAAGCTGCTGCGCCGCGGCAGCCGCCGGGTGCTGTTTATCGCCACCGGGGCGCTGATGAGCCAGACCACCTTTTTGCAGAAGGAGAGCATCCCGGCGGTGGCGCATTTGGTAGAACTGACCGCGCCGGAAAAGGAGAACTGAAATGAACTATCTGTGGGCATTTTTAATAGGCGGCGCTATCTGCGCGGTGGGGCAGCTGTTCATCGACCTGACAAAGCTGACCCCGGCCCGCATCCTGACCGGCTATGTGGTGGCGGGGGTGGTGCTCTCGGCAGTGGGGCTGTATGCGCCGCTGGCAGAGTTTGCCGGTGCGGGGGCGAGCGTGCCCCTGCTGGGCTTTGGGCATCTGCTGGCAAAAGGGGTGCGCACCGCCGTGGCGGAAAAGGGCGCTGTCGGCATCCTGACCGGCGGGCTGACTGCTGCTTCTGCGGGCATCACCGCAAGCCTTGTCTGCGGCGTGGTGTGCAGCCTTGTGGGTAAGAGCCACGACCAGAACTGAATAGGATATGTTTGCGGTCAGCATCCTCGCCCTCTCAGTCATCGCTACGCGATGCCAGATTCCCCCTTTTGTCGCTGCGCGACATCTTCCCCCGGCCGGGGGAAGTCGGCCCTCAAAGTGGGAG